>Ga0265327_10001035_pt1 | contig 39226 bp, 43 predicted proteins | sample 41621metaG_FD_202089 | JGI IMG/M metagenome (GOLD analysis project Ga0265327, IMG submission 202089) | Rhizosphere microbial communities from Carex aquatilis grown in University of Washington, Seatle, WA, United States - 4-16-21 metaG | ecosystem: Host-associated > Plants > Roots > Rhizosphere... | reverse complement strand
GTCTTTTTCCCCCTCGATTCGGTCAAATCGCTGCCGGAGCCCACGGAACAGCAGCTCGGCGACTTCTATGCGAGCCACAAGGATCAGTTCTTCAGCGAATACCGCAGCTTCACCCTGGGCATGATCGGCGTCGAGGATCTGGCCCGGAATGTCGCCCTGCCGGATGAGCGGCTGAAGGAAGAGTATCAGGCCCGCCTTTCCGAGATGAAACAGCCCGAGCAGCGCGAGCTTCTGCAGCTCATCGCCCCGGACGAAGCCACGGCCAAGAAGGCCGCCGCGCTGATCGGTCAGGGGAAGGATTTCATCGGCGTCGCGCGGGATGTCGCGCATGAAGACGAGGCCGCGGTCAAGCTTGGCTGGACCAGCCGCGAGGATTTCGGCGAGCTGCCGCAGATCGCCGCTGCCGCTTTCGACAATCTGAAGGAAGGCGAGGTCAGCCCGCCGCTGAAGGGCGCCAAGGGCTGGCATATCGTCAAGGTGACCGGCATCCGCCCGCAGCATGTTTTCACCTTCGAGGAGGCAAAGGCCGGACTCGCCAAGAAGCTCGCCGAAGGCACCGCCGCCGAGGAACTCGTTTCGGTGTCGCGGAAGATCAAGGTTGCACTGGCCGGCGGCGCCACGCTGGACGCGGTCGCCAAGGAATTCGGGATGAAGCCGCGCCGGGTCGACGGCGTGAACGCCGATGGCCGCGACGCCAAGGGCCAGAAGGTCGAGATTGCGCCCCAGGCGGCCGACGTGCTGCGCGAGGCGTTTCTTGCCGGACGCGGCGAGACCACGCGGCTGGTGCCGGCTGGAAACGATGCCTGGTTCCTGCTGCGGATCGAGGACATCACCCCGCCGGTCCTGAAGCCCCTCGCCGAGGTCAAGGACAAGGTCAAGTCCATGTGGCTGGATGCCGCCCGCCGGGCCGAACTTCTGGCGCGGGCCAACGAAATCGCCGGCGCCGTCACCGCCGACAAGACCCTGGCCGTGGTCGCCCAGACAAGGCATATCCCGCTGGTCCAGTTTTCGGCGTCCGAACTGTTCCGGCGTTCGGCCGATGATTCACCGGACATCCCGCAAGCGCTGGTCGCCAAGCTGTTCGAGTTGAAATTCGGACAGGCGGCCGCTGTTCCGGTGAACACCGGCATCTATGTCGTCAGCCTCGCCAAGCGGATACCCGCCGCCGCCAGCGATCCCGCCGCCCTCGGCGAAGCCTCGGAATCGCTGCGGCTCGGCCTCGGCAAGGCGCTGATGACCGGCTACACGAACGCCCTGCGCGAGCGTTATCCGGTCGTCATCCATCAGGATATGATTGATAAGCTGTTCTAAACCCTGCTCAGCCAGTCGAGCGTGGCGCGGAGCCGCACCACTTCCCCCAGGACGACCAGGGCCGGCGGGGGGATGTTCTCGCGGCGTGCGGCCTCCGCCGCCTCGCCCAGGGTGGTTTCGACGACAAGCTGATGGGGCGTCGCCGCCCGGCTGACGATGGCGAGCGGCTCGTCCGCCCGCCTCCCCGCCGCGATCAGCCGCTCGGTGATCGCACCCAGATGCTTCATCCCCATATAGATCACCAGCACCGGGGAGCCCTCGGCGAGCGCCCGCCAGTTGATCCCGTCCGGCGGCACGCCGTCGCGGCTATGCCCGGTGATGAAGGTCACCGCCGAATTCGTATCCCGGTCGGTCAGCGGAATCCCGGCATAGGCAAGTCCGCCGATGCCCGAGGTGATGCCTGGGACGACGCGAAAGGGGATGCCTGCCGCCACCAGCGCCCGCGCTTCCTCGGCGCCGCGCCCGAAGACGAAGGGATCGCCGCCCTTGAGCCGGAGCACGCACTCCCCCGCTTGCGCAAGTTCGACGAGCAGGAGGGAAATATCCGCCTGTTTCGGCGAAGGCCGCCCGCCGCGCTTGCCGGCATTCTCAAGACGGGCGCCGGGCCGCGCCATCGCCAAGATCCGCTCATCCACCAGCGCGTCATAAACCACGACCGTGGCCTGGCGGAGCGCATGCAGCGCCAGCAGCGACAAAAGCCCCGGATCGCCCGGCCCGGCCCCAACGAGCCAGACCGAGCCGGGCTTTAATTCCGGCAGCGCCAATTCCGGAAAGGGCGCGAGATCGTCAATCATGGTGGCGAATTTATACCGCGAGGCTCCGGCTTGTCGCGTATCGTGGTGCGGCGGAAGACTTTTCCGATCCTGCTTGGCCTGAAAAAGCTTTAGAATGCCGCCATGCTGTCAGCCCTTTCGGAAAAGCGGGAATTGCGGCGCGGCTGGACCACTGGGGCCTGCGCCGCGGCGGCTTCCCGTGCCGCCTGCCAAGCCTTGTTTTCGGGTGAATTCCCCGATCCGGTGACGATTGCACTACCGGGCGGGGAGCGGCCCTCCTTCAAGCTGGCTTTGGCTGAACGAACGGCGGATTGGGCGAGAGCCGGCATCATCAAGGATGCGGGCGACGATCCCGACATCACCCATGGCGCGCTCATCATCGCCGAATTGCGGCGCGGCGCTCCGGGCTCGGGCGTGGTCTTCCGGGCCGGGGAGGGCGTCGGCACGGTGACGCGCCCCGGCTTGAAGCTCGCCGTGGGCGAGCCCGCGATCAATCCCGGCCCCCGCGCCATGATCCTCGAATCGCTTGGGGATGTTGTGCCCGAAGACGCCGATCTTATCGTCACCCTCTCGATCCCGAACGGAGCCGAACTCGCCGCCAGCACCATGAATGCGCGGCTTGGCATCCTGGGCGGGCTTTCGATCCTGGGCACGACCGGGATCGTCATCCCCTATTCCTGCGCTTCCTGGATTCATGCGATCCATCGGGGCGTCGATGTGGCGCGGGCCGCCGGGATCGAGCATATCGCCGCCGCTACCGGGCGGACCTCCGAGGCGGCGATAGCGCGGCTTCTCGATCTTCCCGACCACGCGCTCATCGATATGGGCGATTTCGCGGGCGGGCTGCTGAAATATCTGCGCCGCCATCCGATTCGCCGCCTGACCCTGGCCGGCGGCTTCGCCAAGATGGCGAAGCTCGCCTGCGGCCATCTCGACCTTCATTCCGGGCGCAGCCAAGTCGATCCGGGAAGACTTGCCGCTTTTCTCGGCGAGGCGGGTGCCGGGGATGAGGCCGTGCGGCTGGCGGCCTCGGCTCCGGGCGCCGGTGCCGTCCTCGATCTGGCGCGGAAGGAAGGGCTGGAGGGCGCGCTCGCCCGGCTGGTGGCGTTGGGCGCGCGTGAGGTGGGGCTCGCCACCTTGGCGGGCGAAACCGAACTCGACGTGGCGATCATCGCCAATGACGGCTCGGTTCTGACGCATGTGGGGACTTTTGATGGCGGAGGCTGAACCGCTCCATATCCTCATTCTGGGCGGCACCGGGGAGGGGGCCGCTTTGGCGGAAGCCCTGTTCGCCCGCTTCGGCAAGCGGGTCCGGGTCACGAGCGCGCTTGCCGGCCGCACCGGAAGCCCGGCCCCGCTGGCGGGCGAGGTTCGGATCGGCGGCTTCGGCGGCGCCGAGGGGCTGGCCGATTATCTGCGCGAACAGGCGGTGGATCTGGTGATCGACGCCACCCATCCCTTTGCCGCTCAAATCTCCCGCAATGCGCGGCTTGGCTGCGAGGCGGCGGGGGTTCCGCGCCTGATCCTGGAGCGTCCACCCTGGCAGCCCCATCCGCTCGACCGTTGGATCGAAGCCCTGGATGCGGCGGATGCCGCGCGTCTTGTCGGCATGATCGGGCGGCGGGCGCTGCTCACCATCGGGCAGGGCGACCTTGCGGCTTTCGCCGGGATCGGCCATGTCCGCTTCCTGGTGCGGCTGATCCGCGCCCCCGCCGAACCGCTGCCGCTGTGCCATTACGAGATCGTGACCGGGCGCGGCCCCTTCAGCCTCGGCGCCGAGCATCACCTCATGGCCCGCAACGCCATCGACGTTCTGGTCTGCAAGGCGAGCGGCGGTGCCGCCACCGAAGCGAAGCTGGTGGCGGCGCGGGAACTCAGCCTCAAGGTGATCATGATCCGCCGCCCCCCGCCGGAACCGGGAGAAACCGTCCGGACCGTGGAAGCGGCAGTGGACTGGGTTGAGGCCCGCCGATCGGCTATGATCGGTAAAGCTGAATAAGTTATTCCTAGGGAGTATCGCCGGTGAAGTACCGCGTCCTTGCCGTTTTCCTGCCGGCCATCCTGCTGTCGGCGATCGCCACGCTTTCGCCGTTACCCGTTCGCGCCGGGGAAAGCGGTCTCTTCGAGGATCCGAAGAACACGCTCACCGCCGCGATCGGCACCAACGATCCGGGGCGGGTCAAATTTTTTCTCAAGCGCGGTGACAGCCCGGACGGACGGGACCGGGACGACCGCCCCGCTTTGGTGCTCGCGGCGATGAGCGGCGATCCCCTGATCGTCAAGATGCTGCTCGACGCCCATGCCCAAGGGCGCGCCGCCGATGCCGACGGCAACACCGCCCTGCATTGGGCGGCAAAGCGCGGCAACACCGATGTGCTCCTGCTTCTGCTCGACGCGCACGCCCCGATCGACGCGCAGAACCGTCAGGGCGCCACGCCGCTGATGCTGGCCGCCGGCGCCGGCCAGACGGGAACGCTCCGCCTCCTCCTCCAGGAACGCGCCGACCCGAGGGTCATGGACTACACCGGCCACGACGCGCTCGACTGGGCCGAAGACAACCGCCACTCCGGAGCCGCCAAGATGCTGCGGCAGGCGGGGGTGTCGCATTAGCCGAGGTACAGCACCTCACCACCCCACGGGCAGCCGCACGATGAAGCGGGCGCCGGCAATGCGGCCTTGCCCATCGTGGCGGTTTTCGGCGCGGATGGTGCCGCGATGGGCCTCGGTGATCTGCTTCGAGATGGCGAGGCCGAGCCCGGAATGGGTTCCGAATTTCTCGCCAGCCGGGCGCTCCGTATAGAAGCGGTCGAAGATCGCGGTGAGCTTGCCCTCGGGGATGCCGGGGCCTTCATCCTCCACCGCCACGGTCACCGCCGCCTCGTCGCGGCCGAGGATGAGCGTGATGGTCCCGCCCGGCGGGCTGAAGGAATCCGCATTGGCGATGAGGTTGCGGAAGACTTGGACCAGCCGCCCGTCGAAACCCGGCACGATGAAATCCTCCCAGATGCCAGGAGGTGGGCGCAGCAGGCGCAGACGGGGTGAGCCCTCGGCGGCGGTGGCCTCGTGCAGTTCCACCAGGGTTTCCAGCATGGCGGCGATATCCACCGGCTCCAGTTCGAGCCGGCTCAATTCGGTGTCGAGCCTGGAGGCGTCGGAGATATCGCTGATGAGCCGGTCGAGACGCTGCACATCGTCGAGGATGATCGTCATCAGCCGGCGCTGCTGGACCGGATCTTCGAGGCGGGAAGCCGTCTCGACGGCGCTGCGGAGCGAGGTGAGCGGGTTCTTGATCTCATGCGCGACATCGGCGGCAAAGCGCTCGATCGCGTCCATGCGCCGCCAGAGTGCCTCGGTCATGTCGCGGAGCGCGCCCGAAAGATCGCCGATCTCGTCGCCCCGCCCGGTAAAATCCGGGATGCCGGCGGGCTTGCCGGAGCCCCCGCGCACCCGGTCCGCCGCCGCCGCCAGCCGCCGGATCGGCCGCCCGATCGTGCCGGCCAGATAGAAGGAAAGCAGGATGGTGACGGTGAGCGCCACCAGGAACAGCTTGACGATATCGAGCCGCACCGCCCGCACAGCCTGTTCGATATCGGCGCTGCCCACCGACAGCATGACCGCCCCCAGCACCTTCTTATAGCGCTGCACCGGAACCGCGACGCTCAGCATCAGCCCGGCATCGACCTTGTCATAGCGGATCGCCCGGCCAAGGTCGCCGCGCAGCGCCCGCTCGACCTCGGTGTAATCGGCGGCGGTGGCGTTGGAGCGCTCGACATAGGAGGGATAGCCCGCCCTGGTCGGCAGCTTGCCCTTGATCCAGCCCGACAAATCCTGGACGATCAGCGCCGGCAGGCTCTTTACCTCGGGCGGGGGCAGCTCGGTGCTCTGGACGACGCTATCCGGCCCATGAAAAACGCGGCTGTCGCCCGCGAGCTTGCCCTTGGCGTCGAAAAGCCGGGCCCTGGTCCGCGTCGGCTCCACGAGGCGCCGCATCATCTGGCGGCCGAGTTCGGGAATGAGTTCCTCGCCATCATCGGGAAAGTCGATGACGGCACCCTCGCCCAGGGCCGCCGCGAAGATCTGGCCTTGGGTGGTCAGCGCCTGAAGCTCGGTATCGACGAGCCCGGCCTCATACTGGCCGACATAGAGAATCCCGATGCCGAGCAGCGCCAGCGCCAGCACATTGACGCCCAGAATGCGCAGGGTCAGCGGCGAGACGCGCCGGTGATAGCGGCGGCGGTCCGGCACCTCGGCGGCAGCCTTTCTCTGGCCCTTACTTTTCGCGGTAGCGATAGCCGACGCCATACAGGGTCTCGATATGGCCGAAATCGGTATCGGCGACCTTGAACTTCTTGCGTAGCCGCTTGATGTGGCTGTCGATCGTGCGGTCGTCCACATAGATATGCTCGCCATAGGCGGCATCCATGAGCTGGTCGCGGCTCTTCACATGGCCGGGGCGCATGGCGAGCGATTTCAGGATCAGGAATTCGGTGACCGTCAGCTCCACATGCTGGCCGCGCCAGGAACAAAGATGACGCGCCGGATCGAGCAACAGCTCGCCACGCTGAATCACCGGCTCGCCGTCGGTGGGGGCGGTCTCGCGGGCAAGATCGCCCCGGCGCAGGAGGGTGCGGATGCGTTCGATCAAAAGCCGCTGCGAGAAGGGCTTCTTGATATAATCATCCGCTCCCATGCGCAGGCCCAGCACCTCATCGACCTCGTCATCCTTGGAGGTGAGGAAGATCACCGGCATGTTGCTTTGCCGCCGAAGCTGGGTCAGAAGCTCCATCCCGTCCATGCGCGGCATCTTTATGTCGAGAATGGCGAGATCGACCGGCTCCGCGGTAATCCCGCGCAACGCCTCCGCCCCATCGCCATAGCAGCGCACGGCGAAGCCTTCCGCCTCCAGCGACATGGAGACGGAAGCGAGGATGTTGCGGTCGTCATCGACCAGGGCGATGGTGCTGGACAAGTCTTCTGTTCCTCGTCTTGGCCACGTTGGGTCTTGGCCGCGTTGGCACCTCAATATGGTCTCTTTGCCGGAAAGGTGAAGCGCTCTATTATGGCTGCATGATGGAAAACGCACCGCAAGAACCCGCGCCGCGGGATACGGCAAAACGCCTCATCCGCGATCTCGACCGCGCCACCCTGGCGACCTCGCTCGATGGCTGGCCCTACGCCTCGCTGGTCCTGGTGACGGTGGCGCCGGACGGAGCGCCGCTGTTGTTCATCTCCAACCTTGCGCAGCATACCGCCAATCTCAAAAAAGATTCCCGGCTATCACTGCTTTTCGATGGCACCGCCGGCCTGGCCGAACCCCTGACCGGCCCCCGCGTCACCGTTCTAGGCCGCGCGGCACCGATCAAGGACGAAGCGCTTCTCGCCAGCTATGTGGCGAGGCATCCCTCCTCCGGCATCTATGCGGGCTTCCCCGATTTCAACCTCTATCGCGTCGAGATCGAACGCGCCCACCTCGTCGCCGGCTTCGGACGGATCGACTGGATCGAGGGGGCGGAGTTGCTCCAGCGGGCGTAACGCCATGACAGCCTATGCCCCCGCTTTTGCAAATGCCGCGATCTCGCGCATCCTGCGTCTCCTATTGATCATCGCGGCGGTGTTCACGGCCGGGCTTGCCACGGCAAATGCGGTTTTCGCGACCGCTGAACCACCGGAAAAATTTCTCGACTCGATCTATAAGAGATGTCGAAGCGATTCAAAGATACCCACGGGCATTTCGCTGGCTACAAAAGCTGAAATCGAGCGCTACTTCGAACCTTCGATTGCAGCGCTTATCGCCGAGGATTTCACCGAAGCGGAAAAGCTTGGTGAGCCTCCCAATCTAAATGGCGATCCTTTCGTCTGTAGTCAGGAATGGAATATTCGGTCCTTTAACATTAAAGTGCGCCATCGTGGCCGCGACAAGGCCGAAGCGACGGTGCGATTTACCAATTACGATGCGGAAGTCACGGTCCATGTCGTTTTGGTCCGGTTGCCTAAAGGGTGGAGAATAGTCGATATCGCCTCGAACAAAGATAAAGTCACCTTGCGCGAGATATATACTCGGAAATGATCGTTGCATTGACTGGATCGATGGGCATCGGCGTGAAAGCCGGCTAGGATTGCGGCTTGCCGTAGCGTTCCAGCATGGCGGCGGCGATCTCGGGATTGGTCGGCCAATGCCCCCGCCTTTGGCCCGCATGAGTCGCATAATCGGCCAATCGGTCCGGGTCGGGTTGCACGATACGCCCGTTCTCAATGAACAGTAGGCCGATCTTATCGGTCGGCATACGCAGGACGAAATGTTCGGCCTCCTCCAATGCCTGCCGCAAAAGCCGCATGACGGCGACCGGATCGACCGGCGGTTCGCTCGCCACCCGCAGGAAATCAGCAGCCCTGTATTGCGCAAGCCGGCGGATCTCGTTGATCAGTCCTTCCGGCGTAAACCCGAGGGCCTTTTCCACCGCAGCCCAGATTACCGCGCCGAGCGGCAGAACCTCTTCATGGATCATCACCAGATCGACCACATCGCGCGGCTCCCGCCGTCCGGCGGCGGCCATGACCTTGTTCGTCGCCAGATCGACGGGATGGAGCACATAGCCGAAAAGCGCATCCTGCTGAACCGGGAAGAAACGAAAATCGCTGTCCAGCACCCATTCGAGCTTGGTTGCCTCCCCGTCTCGCGATACGAGCGCCTGATAAAAGGCCGGCGCACGGCGCAGCCACTCCACGCTCAATCCCTTCGCCGTCAAAAGTGCGAAATCCTGCTCTGCCGCGAGCGCAACCCGCTCTTCCCGGTCATGGAAAATATCGATATCGCCTGAAAAGCGCGAGCCCCGACTGGTCAGCAGACTGCTGCCGGCCACATAGCTTTCCGGATCGCGATGCCCAGCCAGAAAACGAAGAAGATCGGACTGAAGTTTAGAGAGCGGCACGGCACAAATTCTCGATCCGCTCCGCCAGCCGCCTTGCGTCCAGATTTCCTTCGACACGGAGACTTCGGGTAATGGCCAGGGCATCTTCCGGCGTCGGATCAGAGACGGGCCGGCTGCTCCAAAGAGCGATGGCGCCGTATTCCGCAAAAGCCTGCCGATACAGATTCCGAAGCTCTTCCTGCCGTTCTTTATCGGTCATTAACAACGCGGGCATTTTTCCATCCTCTGAGCAAACGATACCACGGAAGAACGAACGCGTTAACGCAATGCGCTTACTCTCAATGCGCGTCATCCCAATTCGCCGCGAACCCCGTTTCCACCACCAGCGGCACCGAGAGGCTCACCCTCGGCGCGCAGGCGTTTTCCATGATTTCGCGGACGACAACAGCGGTCTTTTCCGCCTCTTCTTCCGGCACCTCGAAGACGAGTTCGTCATGGACTTGGAGGAGCATCCGGGCCTTCAGCCCCGCCGTCGCCAATGCGGGGTCAAGGCGGCTCATGGCGCGTTTGATGATGTCGGCGGCGGTGCCTTGCAGGGGGGCGTTGATGGCTTGGCGTTCGGCGAAGGCGCGGCGGGCGGGGTTGGAGTCGGCGATGCCGGGGATGTAGCATTTGCGCCCGAACAGGGTCTCGACATGCTTCTTTTCGCGCGCCTCGATCTTGATCTTGTCCATATAGGCGCGGATGCCGGGGAAGCGGGCGAAATAGGCTTGGATGTATTGGGCGGCGTCGCTCTGCGGCACGCCCAATTGCTGGGCCAAGCCGAAGGCGCTGATGCCGTAGATGATGCCGAAATTGATCGCCTTGGCCCGCCGCCGGGTTGCCGGGTCCATGCCCTCCACCGGCACGCCGAAGACCTCCGACGCGGTCAGGGCATGGATGTCGATGCCCTGCCGGAAAGCGTCCTTCAGCGCATCGATCCCGGCGACATGGGCGGCGAGGCGGAGTTCGATCTGGCTGTAATCGGCGGAGAGGAGGAGATGCCCCGGCTCGGCGATGAAGGCGCGGCGGATCTTGCGGCCTTCCTCGGTGCGGATCGGGATGTTCTGGAGATTGGGCTCGGTCGAGGAAAAGCGCCCGGTCGAGGTCGAGGCAAGCTGGAACGAGGTATGAACCCGTCCGGTCAAGGGATTGATCGCGGCGGCGAGCGCGTCGGTATAGGTGCTTTTCAGCTTCGCCAATTGCCGCCAGTCGAGCACGCGGCGCGGCAAATCATGGGTGAGGGCAAGCTGCTCCAGCACCGCCGCATCGGTGCCGTAGGCGCCGGTCTTGCCCTTCTTGCCGCCGGCCAGCCCCATCTCCCCGAACAGCACGTCGCCCAGTTGCTTTGGCGAGCCGACATTGAATTCATGCCCGGCGGACACGAAGATCTCACGCTCCAGCACTTCCATGCGGCGGGCGAAATCGATCGAAAGGCGGTTGAGTTCGGCGCGGTCGACCTTGATCCCGGCGCGCTCCATCCCGGCCACCACCGCAATGAGCGGGCGTTCCACCGTCTCGTAGAAAGCGGTCATATGCTCGGCCACGAGACGCGGCTTCAGGAAAAGATGCAGGCGCAGGGCCGCATCGGCATAAAGCGCCGCATAGGCACAAGCTTGTTCAGGCGTGGTCCGCGAAAACCCGATCTGGGCCTTGCCGGTGCCGCAGATATCCCGGCGCTTCGGGATCTCCTGGCCGAGATGGCGGCTGGCCAGTTCGTCGAGGAGATGCTCATGCTGGGTGCCGTCCAGCACATAGGACATCAGCATCGTGCAATCCGCCGGAGCCAGGGCGATGCCGTTCCCCGCCAGCACATGGGCGGCGTATTTGGCGTTATGGGCGATCTTCAGGACCGATGGATCTTCAAGCAGCGGCTTCAGCGCCGCAATCGCCACATCGAGCGGGAGCTGACGCTGCAACGCCGCCGCATCGAGCAGCCCGCCCTCGCTATCCGGAGGGCGATGGGCGAGGGGCAGATAGGCGGCACGGCCCGGCGCCACGGCCAGCGCCAGACCGACCAGCGTTCCTAAGGCTTCCTCCGGCGCGTCGGTCATGGCCTCGATCGCGGCATATCCCGAGGCATAGGCCTGTTCGATCCACGCCTTCAGCGCCGCCTCGGTCTCGATCAGCACATAGGTGCCGGCGGCGAATTCCGGTGGCGGGGCCGGTGCGGCGGGGGTGGATTTACTGGATAGCTCCGGCCGGTTGGCCGACAGGCGCTCGACGATCCGGCGGAATTCCTGGGCCTTGGCGAAGGCGAGGAGCTTTCCGGGATCAGCGGGTTGCACCGTCAGCACCGACAGCGCGCAGGGCAGCGGCACCCGGTCGTCGAGCAGCACGAGGCGTTTCGACATCCGCGCCTGCTCGGCGAAATCGATCAGGGATTGCCGGCGCTTCGGCTGCTTGATCTCCGGCGCGCGGGTGAGCAGGGTCTCAAGATCGCCATAGGTGTTGATCAGTTCGGAGGCGGTCTTGATGCCGATGCCGGGCACGCCCGGAACATTATCGACGCTGTCGCCGCACAGCGCCTGGACATCGGCCACGCGCTCCGGCCCGACGCCGAATTTCTCCATGACTTCCGCCGCGCCGATCGATTTGTTCTTGATCGGGTCGAACATCCCGACCCGATCGCCCACGAGCTGCATCAGATCCTTGTCGGAGGAAACGATGGTGACCATGGCGCCGGCCGCCACGGCCTCCCGCGCATAGGTGGCGATGAGATCGTCGGCCTCGTAATTCGGCGCCTCGATCCGGCAGATGCCGAAGGCGTCGGTCGCCTCGCGGACGAGCTTGAATTGCGGCACCAGTTCCGGCGGGGGATCGGGCCTATGGGCCTTGTATTCCGGGTAGATGTCGTTGCGGAAGGTCTTCCGCGCCGCGTCGAAGACGACGGCGATGGCGTCGGCATCCGTCTCCTGCACCAGCTTCAACAGCATGTTGGTGAAGCCGAGCACGGCATTGATCGGCGTCCCGTCCGAGCGGTTCAGCCCCGGCAGCGCATGAAAGGCCCGGAAGATGAAGCCCGAGCCGTCGATCAAATAAACGTGACGCGGCCCGGTCACGTCGCCGGCCTCATTCAGTTCCGGGGGCTCGTTCAATACCAGGGCCTCGTTCAATGCCTGGCTTCGGTTTCGGCGGGCTCACCCGATTCCACCGCCGCCCGATGCGCGCCGCGAACGAAAAGCCGGGAGCAGTAGGGGCATTCCGCCTTTCCTTCCGCCGACAGATTGAGGTAGACCTTTGGATGTCCGAGCGGACCGCCGCCACCATTGCACGCGGCCACCGAGCCTTCGACATGGATCGTTTCGAAAGGTTGCATGACGTCTTGTCCTCCGCCTCGTTGTCTTCGAATGAATCTTATGAGCGCGGGCGCGATGATAGCGATTGACGCGCCGCAATCAATGGCGAGCTTGCCGCCCGGCCCCGACGACGCTCCCGACTACGCGGTCGAGCTTTCGGGGGTGACCAAGGCTTATCGCGGCAAGATCGCGCTCGACGGCGTCGATCTTTGCATTCCGCGGGGCTCGCTCTTCGGGCTTCTGGGGCCGAACGGTGCTGGGAAATCGACGCTGATCAACATCCTCGCCGGCTTGGTGATGAAGAGCGCGGGATCGGTGCGGGTCTGGGGCACCGATATCGACGCCGATCCAAGGCAGGCCCGGGCCGCGATCGGCGTGGTGCCGCAGGAACTGATCCTCGACCCGTTCTTCACCCCGCGCGAGACGCTGGAGCTTCAGGCCGGGCTTTACGGCGTGCCCAAGCGCGAACGCCGCACCGACGCGATCCTGGAGGCGGTGGGGCTTGCCGACAAGGCCGCCGCCCCGGCGCGGACGCTGTCGGGCGGGATGCGGCGGCGGCTGATGGTGGCCAAGGCGCTGGTGCACGCGCCGCCGGTCCTGGTGCTGGACGAGCCCACCGCCGGCGTCGATGTCGAATTGCGGCAGATGCTCTGGGCGCATGTCCGGGAATTGAACGCCAACGGCACCACGGTGCTGCTGACCACCCATTACCTGGAGGAAGCGGAGGAACTCTGCGACCGTATCGCCATTCTCCATCACGGCAAGCTCGTCACCTGCGAGCCGACGCGCCAGCTTCTCGGGCGCATCGAGGACAAGGTGCTCACCATCACCCTGGCCCAGCCCCTGGCCCATCTGCCGGATGCACTTTCGGGCATGGGCCTGGAGCGGACGGGACCGGCGGAACTGGTTTTCCGCTACTGCCCGAGCCAGACCCGGATCGGCGATCTTTTCGCGGCCTTGGCGGTGGCGGGTTTGGCCGTAGCCGATGTGAAGACCGACCAGACCGATCTCCAGGATGTGTTCCTGCGCCTCACCGGCCACGATGCCGGTTCGTGATCGGCGCATCGGCGTTATCCCGTCCCCCGCTCACTGTCATGTTCCTGACGTTGACTTCGGGGAAAGGCTCTCGTATACAGCGCCCTCGGATTTTTGAGTTAAAGTCAAGACGGGAGCCTAGGCCGTGAAGCGTACCTATCAGCCGAGTAAGATTGTCCGCAAGCGCCGTCATGGTTTCCGCGCGCGTTCCGCGACGGTCGGCGGACGCAAGGTTCTTGCGAACCGCCGGGCCCAGGGACGCAAGCGCCTTTCGGCCTAAACGCGGCTTTTCGCCCGAGTATCGCGGGACTATGCCGGCGATCGCCCGACTGAAGCGGCGCCGCGAGTTCCTGGCGGTCGCGGGGGCGGGGCGCAAATGGGCGACGCCCGGCCTTGTGCTGCAGGTGAAGCCTCACGAGAAGGCCGAGCCGGAAGCCGCGGTGCCGGACGGGACGGGGGCTGACGACAAGCTGCATGACGAAAAGCGGCAGGACGACAAGACGGGGGAGCAATTCCGCGTTGGCTACACCGCCAGCCGCAAGGTCGGGATCTCGGTCCTGCGCAACCGGGCGCGGCGGCGGTTGCGGTCGGTGGTCGGTGAGGTCATGCCCCGTCATGCCGCTTTGGGTCACGATTACGTGTTGATCGCGCGGGCGGGGACGTTGGAGCGGCCCTATCCGGCTCTGATCGAGGATTTGAAGGCGGCGCTGCGCCGTCTCGGCGTGTTTCGGGCCGATGCCGCCTGATTCCCGGTCAAGGGAATGCGGGGCGGCTGGGAAACACGGTGTGTTGGAAGTTTGTAGAGGGGCGGGGGTTTCGTGATTGGCTGGACCCTGCGCGGGCTGATCCGCTTCTATCAGTTGTTTCTGTCGCCGCTGCTGCCGCCGAGCTGCCGGTATCTGCCGACCTGTTCCGAATACGGGTTGCAGGCGCTGGAGCGGCATGGCGCGCTTCGTGGCGGCTGGCTGACGGCAAGGCGTCTCTGCCGTTGCCATCCCTGGGGTGGCAGCGGTTACGATCCGGTCCCGGAGCGCGATTCGCCCGCGTCCGGCTTTCATTTTCACCTCGCCCATCATCGGGGCGGTTCTTCAGCAACGCCGCACAGCGCCGCTCCGCCCGAATTGGGCTGAGGGGCGCCTAAGCGGCCGAAACGGCACGACGGGCATGGAAACACGCAATCTGCTTATCGCGATGGTGCTTTCGATCATCATCCTGGCGACCTTTCAAACCCTGTTCCCGCCGACAAAGGTGCTGCATAAGCCCTCGCCGAAGGAGACTTCCGTCACGGTCGGGGAGAGAGCCCCCACGAAACCGGCTCCGAAGGTCAAGAGCCGCGAGGAAGTCCTGTCCGTGGCGCCGCGCGTGCCGATCGACACGCCGAAACTGCATGGCTCGATCGATCTGGTCGGTGCCCGCTTCGATGATCTGAAGCTCGCCGAATATCACGACACCATCGATCCGAAGAGCGCCGAGATCGTGATGTTCTCGCCTCCCGATGCGCCGACGCCGCATTTCGTCGATATCGGCTGGGCGCCGGCGGACAAGACCGTCCGGGTTCCGGACGAGACTTCGCGCTGGGAAATCAGTGGGGACAACAAGTCGCTGACGACGAAGAGCGCGGTGGAACTGGTCTGGGACAATGGCAGCGGGCTCCGTTTCACCCGCGTTCTGAGCGTCGATGACGACTATCTCTTCACGGTGAAGCAGAGCGTCGAGAATTACGGCGCGGCGACGGTGACGCTCCTGCCCTTCGCCTCCACGACCAAGCTCGGCCTGCCTGCCGCAACCAGCTATTCGGTGCTGTTCGAAGGCGTGATCGGCGAGTTCGACGGTGTGCTGAGCAGCACGAAATACGGTTCGCTGAAGCCCGAGGAACCGGTCGAGATGACCGCGCGCAGCGCTTGGCTCGGCTTCACCGACAAATACTGGCTGACGGCACTGGTCCCGGCAACGGACGCTGCCATCAAGGGCCGCTTCACCCATACCAAGCTCGGTGAAGTCGACCGCTTCCAGGCCGATTATGTCGATGGCGAAAGAGTGATTCCTCCCGGCGGCACGGCGGAAGCCTCGACCCGCTTTTTCGCCGGCCCCAAGGTGGTGAAGCTCCTGAAGGCCTATGAGGTCCGTGACGGCATCCCGAATCTGATCGAAGCCGTGGATTGGGGCTGGTTCTGGTTCCTGACCAAGCCGATGTTTACGGCGCTGGACTTCTTCAATTCGGCGACCGGCAATTTCGGCGTGGCGATTCTGCTGCTGACGGTTCTGGTCAAGGGGCTGTTCTTCCCGCTCGCCAACAAATCCTACAAATCGCTCAGCAAGATGAAGCTGCTGGGGCCGCAGCTTGCCGAGATCAAGGTCAAATTCGCCGACGACCGGCAGCGGATGCATCAGGAGACCATGGCGCTCTATAAGAAGGAAGGCGCCAGCCCGATATCGGGCTGTCTGCCGATCTTCATCCAGATCCCGGTCTTCTTCTCGCTCTATAAGGTGCTGTTCGTCACCATCGAGATGCGGCATGCGCCCTTCTTCGGCTGGATCAAGGATCTGTCGGCGCCCGATCCGACCACGATCTTCAATCTGTTCGGCTATATCCCCTGGGATCCGCCGAGCTACCTGATGATCGGCGGCTGGCCGCTGGTGATGGGCCTGACCATGTATTTCCAACAGCAACTGAATCCGAAGCCGGCCGATGAGATGACGGCGAAGATCATGGGCTACCTGCCCTTCATCTTCACCTTCACCCTGTCCTCCTTCCCGGCGGGTATGGTGATCTACTGGGCCTGGAACAACACGCTTTCGGCGACGCAGCAATGGCTCATCATGCGCCGCAACGGCGCGGCGTGATCTTGAACGAAGGCGCCAGGAACGAAGACGCCGGGACCGAACGCGAGAAGGCGGCGGCACTCGAATTCGGCCGCTGGCTCTTCGCGCAGGAATGTCCGTTCATCGCGGGGGCGCCGACCGTTGAGGCGCTTCCCGGGGATACCCTGCCGGAAATCGCCTTCGCCGGCCGCTCCAATGTCGGCAAGTCGAGCCTCATCAACGCCCTGACCGGGCGCCAGACCCTGGCTCGGGTGTCGCATACGCCGGGGCGGACGCGGCAGCTCAATTTCTTCTCGCTCGGCGGACAGCTGATGCTGGTCGATCTTCCGGGCTATGGCTATGCCGAAGCGCCCAAGACGGAAATTCAGCGCTGGACCGATCTTTTCCGCCTTTACCTGCGTGGCCGGGCGAGCTTACGCCGGACCTGTCTGCTCATCGATGCGCGGCACGGGCTGAAGCCGGTGGATCGGCCATTGATGGACATGTTCGACGAAACCGCCGTCTCCTTCCAGATCGTGCTGACCAAGGCCGACAAGGTGAAGGCGGAGGAGCTTGACGGCTTGCTGAAGGCGTTGGAGAAAGAGCTTAAATCCCACACCGCCGCACATCCGGTGGTCCATGTCACCAGCGCCCATGACGGCGCCGGAATCGCCGGATTGCGCGCCGAATTGGCGGCTTTCGCGGAAGCCGCCGGATAGTTCCGCTCGATCGTTCCGCTTAAAGGGAAAGGCCGGACCAGATGAAGGATAAGACTGCACCCGTTCTCAGCCCGGCGCTCGCCGATGCGGCGGTGAAGGCGGCGACGCTCGCCGAGGCGCTGCCCTATCTGCGCCGCTATGCCGGCAAGACCATCCTGGTCAAATATGGCGGCCATGCCATGGGCGATCCCGAGGTCTGCCTGTCCTTCGCGCGCGACGTCGTGTTGCTGAAGCAGGTCGGGATCAACCCGATCATCGTGCATGGCGGCGGTCCGCAGATCGGCCGCATGCTCGACCGGCTCAACATCAAATCCTCCTTCATCGACGGGCTCCGCGTCACCGATCAGGAGACGGTCGAGATCGTCGAGATGGTGCTTTCGGGCTCGATCAACAAGGAATTGGTGGCGGCCATCAATCAGGTCGGCGGCACCGCGATCGGCCTGTCCGGCAAGGATGGCGGCCTCATTCAGGCGCGCAAGGTCGAGCGTCCGGCCAAGAACGGCGATGCCGGCACCGACGCCGTGGCCGATCTCGGCTTCGTCGGCGAGCCGAGCCGTATCGACACCCATATGCTCGACATTTTCGTGCGCTCCGACATCATCCCGGTCATCGCCCCGATCGGCGCCGGCCCCAAGGGCGAGACCTACAACATCAATGCCGACACGGTCGCGGGCGCCGTCGCCGCCGCCATGCGCGCGACCCGGCTGATGCTGCTGACCGACGTGGCGGGGGTTCTCGACAAGGATAAAAATCTCGTCGCCGAACTGACCGTCCCCCAGGCCCGCGCCCTCATCGCCGACGGCACCATCAAGGGCGGCATGATCCCGAAAATCGAAACCTGCCTCGATGCCGTCGAAGGCGGCGTCGAAGCCGCCGTCATCATCGACGGCCGGCTCCCGCATGTGGTCCTGCTCGAACTCTTCACCGAAGGGGTGGGGACGCTCTTGCGCCGGGCGGGGTGAATGTGTTTCGCTCCCGATTACTGGAGCGAAACACATGGCTGATGTCGGAATGAAACCTATCAGGCCCAGGGAGGCCCTGGCGGCGCATCGCGAGGCAGTGCGCCGAATCGTTCTCTCGCATCGGGCCAGCAATGCCCGCGTATTCGGCTCGGCGCTTCATGGCGACGACAGCGAGACCAGCGATCTCGATATCCTGATCGACCCGACGCCCGAGACGAGCCTCCTGGATATCGGCGCCATCCGGCATGAGTTAGGGAAGCTGCTCGGTGTTCAGGTCGATGTCCTGACACCGAAGGCGCTGCCGGACTCTTTCCGGGACCGGGTGCTCGCGGAGGCGGTTCCGGTATGAGCCGGGACAAACCGCGCCTACCCGATTTTCTTGGCCCCTTCAGCCTTGCGACGGTTCTGGATGGCAAACGCCATTGATTCCAGCGCGCGAGCCTTTAATGCCCAATCCGCCTCGTCACTAGCGGACTTGTAGAAGTTGGCAGCGCGGGTCACGACCTGAAGATTGCCGGGGATGTAGCCCAGCCGAGAGTCCTTTCGGTCTAGGCTCGGTAGCAGATGAGGGTTGCTGGTGGGCTTTTTGAAATCATAGCCGGTTAGGGCGCAGCAGTAGCCCTTCTCCTTGAACAGATATGCAATCTCCTCCTCCAACTCGCCGCGCGTGAACCCTATTTCTTTGGCTTTCACGGTGACGATTGCTGTCTGGCCGTTGGCATAGGCGGCAGTCTGCACCGCAGTGGCCGTCATACGTTCCACTTCCGCCTCGAAGTGATCGGCCACCTCCCGAATCTGCTCAGTGACGCTTTTCGCGCGGCGGTCGGCAAGAATCGAACGCCGATCTTTCGGATACCACCCCGCCTGAACTGCTTTCTCTTGCCAATCGGATTGAGCTTCCCAGGCCGAAGTATCCCCATCCAGCAGGAGTGCCCGGAAGTAGCCGGTATGCGTCTGCACTTGGTTCAGCGTCGCCATATTGATCGCAAGATCGCGAGCTTTTGGATGTATGTTGCTCAGGGCCACGCCCCCTAGCGATATTTTTTGCCATTTCTCCGCGAGTTGCCGGTGGAAAACCAGTGCGGGCTGCCCGAAGTCATTAGTTTCTTCTCTAACTACACCAAAATCGGTTTTGCTTATTGCCCAGTGTAGGTGATCGAGATCAGCTTCCCAGTGCAAAATGAGACTACCTGACGGCAGGCTGCGGAACGTCTCGATCGAGCGACGCCATGTGCCAATAGCTGAATCCGGCGGATTGCCCTCTGGATACTTGATCCCACGGAGGCTCTTTCCCGCGCGCAGAATCTCAGCGTCGTTCCCTGCGATTACCGCGTTGTAGAACGAAACGTCGGTCTGAAAAACGAGGACGCCTTGCTGAAGCGCTTCTTCTCTGTAACGTGCCGACTTCCCAAGAGACATCTTGTAGATATCTGCTTCTCGAATAAGTTCGCGTAGTTCACCCGGGGTCACGCTGTTTCCTGCCTTATAGTTTTATTGTAAATGAGTTATTGACTTTCAACATCTATCCGCCACCTCCGCGAAAGCGGAGGCCCAGGGGCAAGCGAATGTGTTTTGCCACCAATGACGGGAGCAAAACCAATGGCTGATGTCGAGAGGAAGCGCGTGAGGCCGTAGAGGGCGCACCTCCCGGCTCAGGCCGCATGCAGGGGTTTGACGGTGCGGGCGATTTCAAGGCCGTGTTCGGTCTTGGCCCGTTTGAAGTCGTGAGTTTTCTGCAGATCGAGCCACAATTCGGCGCCCTGATCGCCGCTGCCGAAATACTGGGCGAGGCGAAGGGCCGTGTCGGCGGTGATCGACCGGCGACCGTTCAGGATCTCCGTGATCCGATTGGCCGGGACGCCGAGATGCCGCGCGAAGGCGGCGGCGGAGAGGTCTAGCGCCGCAAGCTCGTCCTTCAGATATTCGCCGGGATGGCAGGGGGGAAGTCCATCCTCGGGGCGGGGATACAGGCTCATGGCGGATTCCTCCAGCGATTCAGTGGTAATCGGTGATCTCGGCATCAATGGCGTCTCCCCGGATGTCGAGCGGATCGAAAACAGCGCCCCCGTTTCCTTCAGGCAATGGTTGCCAGCGAAAGCAGAGCCGCCAACGGTCGTTGATGCGAATGCTGTACTGACCGGCACGGTCGCCCTCTAAAGCTTCGAATCGGTTTGACGGAAGTGTCTGCAACGTCCTCAAGGTTCCCGCATGATCGAGCAGGCCAAGCCGCCGTTGCGCTTGCGCGGCAAAACCTTGAAAAGCGGCAACGCGCTCACCCGCGAAGAATTCAGCCGTGCGTTTGTCACGAAACCCACGGATCATAGCCGATCAATACGCGATACGTAAAGCGGATCGCACCGTTTCACGGGCTCCCTCACTTCCAGATCGGCTTCCCCGATCCTGGCAGCCCATAGCTCGACCATTTCCTGGTGACTTCGTCGATGATGTCGTCGGTCATGCGGATGGGTTCGCCCCATTCGCGGTGGGTCTCGGGCGGCATTTTGTTGGTCGCGTCGAGGCCGAGCTTGCCGCCCAATCCCGATTCGGGGGAGGCGAAGTCGAGGTAGTCGATGGGGGTGCCTTCGATCACGGTGATGTCGCGGGCGGGGTCCATCCGGGTCGACATGGCCCAGATCACGTCCTTCCAGTCGCGGGCATTGATGTCGTCATCGACGACGATCACGAACTTCGTGTACATGAACTGCCGCAGGAAGGACCAGACCCCGAACATCACGCGCTTGGCGTGGCCCGGATAGGCCTTGCGGATCGATACCACCGCCACCCGGTAGGAGCAGCCTTCGGGCGGCAGCCAGAAATCGACGATCTCGGGGAATTGCTGACGCAGCAGCGGGATGAAGACCTCGTTCAGCGCCTCGCCCAGAACCGAAGGCTCGTCCGGGGGTCTGCCGGTGAAGGTCGAGAGATAGATCGGGTGCCGCCGCATGGTGATGGCGGAGACGTGGAAGACCGGGAAGGGCTCGACCGAATTGTAATAGCCGGTATGGTCGCCATAGGGGCCTTCATCCCCGGTCTCGTCCAGCGAGACATAGCCTTCGATCACGATCTCGGCCTGCGCCGGGACTTTGAGCGGCACCGTCTGGCATTCCACCAGATCGACCTTGCGGCCCCGCAGCAGGCCCGCGAACTGGTATTCCGACAGCGTCTCCGGCACCGGGGTCACCGCGGCGAGGATGGTGCCGGGATCGGCGCCGATCACCACGGCGGCGGGGAGGGGCTCGGATTTCTCGGCCTTCCAGCGCTGATGATGCTGCGCGCCGCCGCGATGGCGCAGCCAGCGCATCAGCGTCGTGTCGCGCCCAGTGAGCTGCATCCGGTAGATGCCGAGATTGTAGCCGTCTTCCTTGCGCGTCCCCGGCCCCTTGGTGACGACGAGCGGCCAGGTGATGAGGGGCGCCGGCTCTCCCGGCCAGCAGCCCTGCACCGGCAGGGAATAGAGGTCGATGTCACGCCCGGTGAGCACAATTTCCTGACAAGGCGCGCTGGTCACGGTGCGCGGCTTCATCGCCAGCACGGTCTTCAAGAGCGGGAACAGCTCGACCGCCTCGCGCCAGCCGCCGGGGGGCTCGGGCTGCTTCAGGAAAGCCAGGGTCTCGCCGACCTCGCGGAGCTGATGCGGCTCCCGGTTCATGCCGAGCGCCACCCGCTCCACCGTGCCGAAGAGGTTGACCAGCACCGGGATATCATAGGTGCCGCTGGTGCCAGGGCGGATGACGTTCTCGAACAGGACCGCCGGCCCCTTTTCGGCGAGCAGCCGGGTCTGGATCTCGGTCATCTCCAGCGCCGGCGAAACCGGCGTCTTGACCCGGATCAGCAAGCCTTTTTGTTCCAGATGTTCGATAAAATCGCGGAGGCTGGCGTAGGACATGCGACTCTACTCTTGATTTTGGGGCTTCGTTGCAACCACCATAGCACCCTCAAGCCCTTGCGCTATAGGGCAAGGGCGGCATGAAGATCGAGGGCGAAGATGGGATTCTGGGTAATCGGCGGCGAATATAGGGATACCCAGTTCAAGGAGATCGCGCCGGGCCAAAGCGAGGAACGCCACGGCCCCTTCGCCACCTATGAAGAAGCCCACAAAAAATGGTCCGCCCGCGCCTGGGCGACCGTGGACGACGCCATGGCCCGCTTCCGCATCGTCGAGGAAAAAGCTAGCTGAACCGCCACACGATCCCCGTCCGCAATTCCCGGTCTTCAAGTTCCAGGCTGGTCGGCACGTCGTAGCGGGCGATTTCGACGAGGCCGGAGGCCGGCAGATAGGTTCGGCCCGGATCGCCCAGAAGCACCGTGGCGCCGCGTTTGGCGAGGCTGCGGAGCCAGAGGGTCAGGCGGTCGGCCAGAGGCCGCTCATAGCACATGTCGCCGCAGAGAATCGTGTCCCAATAGGGGGGCTGGCCGATGACGTCGGCGGTTTCGACGATGATTTGAGCTTGGTTGTGCTCGGCGTTGAGGCGGATGACTTCGCCGGCGAAGAGGTCGATCTCGGCGGCGGTGACCTGAGCCGCCCCCGCCTTTGCCGCCGCGATGGCGACGAGGCCCGAGCCCGAACCGAAATCCAGCACCCGCTTTCCGGCCACCCATTCGGGCCGATCGAGGATATGGCGGGCGAGTGCCTGTCCGCCCGCCCAGGCGAAGGCCCAGTAAGGCGGCGGCAGGCCGGCCTGTTCGAGGCTGGCTTCCGTCGCTTCCCAGATCGGCGTGATCTCGGTCGCCAGATGCAGCGGGATTTCCGGCACCAGGGGCGGGGCGGTGATCTCGGTGTTGGCGCGGATGAAGGCTCGGGCGCTTTCCGGCGTTACCATAATTTGCCCGCCACGATCCCGATAAGCAGGATCAAGCCGATCCGCTGATGGGCGCGGAATTTCTTCAGGCAGTCGGCGGCGTCGTCGATGTCGAGGCTCCGGATCTCCGCCGTGAAATGCGCCGCCGCCGCCGCCAGCGTCAGCCAATAGGGCCAGGCGAGATGCGAGACGAATCCGCATGCTCCCCAGAGCAGGATCGTCGCCCCGTAAAAGACGATGAGCGCCCGCCCGGTTTTCCGCCCCAAGGTCAGGGCCGTGGATTTGACGCCGACGGCGGCATCGTCCTGGCGGTCCTGATGGGCATAGACGGTGTCGTAGCCCAAGGTCCAGAACACGCCGCCGAGATAAAGCAGGATCGGGGCCAGCTCGATGGTCTCGGTCACCGCCGCGTAGCCCATCAGGGCGCCGAAATTGAAATTGAGCCCGAGGAAGAATTGCGGCCAATAGGTGACGCGCTTCATCAGGGGATAAGTCCCGACCAGCGCCAGCACGCCGACGCCGAGGGCGATCACCATGCCGTTCAGGGTAAAGAGGATCGCGGCCCCGAGTAGCAATTGCAGGATCAGGAAGGCGAGCGCCGATTTCACGCCGACGGCGCCGCTTGGGAGTGGGCGGTTCCGGGTCCGCTCCACCTTGGCGTCGATATCGCGGTCGAGAATGTCGTTGAGCGTGCAGCCCGCCCCCCGCATCGTCACGGCACCCAGGGCGAACAGCAGGAAAAGCCACGGATTCGGCCAATAATAGGTATCCGGCCCCGCCGCCAAGGCGATCGACCACCAGCACGGGAACAGCAGCAGCCAGATCCCGATCGGGCGGTCGAGCCGCGCCAGCCGCGCATAGGGCCGCAGCCGCGCCGGCAGCCGCCGGTCGATCCAGTCATCCTTCGGGATGTCGGTATAATGCGTCGGCGACGCCGCTTGCTCGGTCATGCTGGTGCTGCTACCCCCGACCCCGTTATCTCGGAGCCCCCTTACCTTGATGCCGGGGCTACTGTATCCTGGATTCCATGACGGTCAAAGCAGCCACCCGCCTTTATGTCGAAGCCGATCTCGGTGCCGGGGTTCCTCTGGCACTGGGAGCGCCGCAGACTCACTATCTGCGCAACGTGCTGCGGCTCGAAGCCGGGGCCGCGATCGCGCTGTTCAACGGACGGGACGGGGAGTGGCTGGGGCGGGTCCAGGAACTCGGACGCAATTCCGGGACGGTGCTGGTTGAGGAATTGTCGCGCGAACAGGTGCCGGAGCCCGATCTCTGGCTGGTCTTCGCGCCGATCAAGCGCGCCCGCATCGATTTCATGGTGGAGAAGGCGACCGAACTCGGCGTCGGCGCCTTCCGCCCGGTGCTGACCCGGCGCAGCGTCGTTGACCGGATCAATACCGAGCGTCTTGGCGCCGTCGCCATCGAGGCGGCGGAGCAGAGCGAGCGGCTTTCCGTCCCGTCGATCGCCGAGCCGGTGAAGCTCGACCGGTTTCTCGCCGGCTGGCCCGAGGGCCGGCGCCTCATCCTTTGCGAGGAGACCGGGCTTGCCCCGCCCATCGCCGAAGCGCTGAGCGGAATCGAAAAAGGCGTTCCCGCCGCGATTCTGATCGGGCCGGAAGGCGGTTTCGAGGAATCGGAGCTTGACGCAATCCGCCAATATCCCTTTGTTACCAGGGCCGGTCTCGGTATTCGCGTTCTGCGTGCCGACACGGCGGCCCTTGCCGCACTCGCCGTGTTTCAGGCGTTGAACGGGGATTGGGGCCAAAGGCGGCATCGCCCTTAGAGCGTTATCCGATCAAGTAGGATCGGATAAAGCTCTAGATTCCTTGATTTTGTCGCATTTTCTACGCCCAACCGGAAGGCCACTTGGTCGGAAAATGCTCTAACGGAGCAATCAAGAGTTCATGTCCGCACCTCCGAACGCGCCCGGCGAACCGGTCACCGCGAAGACGCAACTCATCGAATATCTGGCCGCCGGCGCCAAGCCGCCGGAGGCGTGGCGGATCGGCACGGAGCACGAAAAATTCGTCTTCCGCCGCGCCGATCTAACCCCCATTCCCTATGAGGGGCGGGACGGGATCCGGGCGATCCTCGAAGGCATGATGCGATTCGGCTGGGAACCGGTGCTGGAGCGGGGAAACCCGATCGCGCTGACCCGTGCCGGCTGCTCGATCACGCTCGAACCCGGCGGGCAATTCGAACTCTCGGGCGCGCCGCTCGAAACCATCCACCAGACCTGCGCCGAAGTCGGCCTGCATCTCAAAGAGGTGCGGGAGGTCGCGGATGAATTGGGGCTGGGCATGATCGGCCTCGGCTTTCAGCCGAAATGGGCGCGTGACACCATTCCGTGGATGCCCAAGGGCCGCTATCGGATCATGCGCGATTACATGCCGAAGCGCGGCGGGCTTGGCCTCGACATGATGCTGCGGACCTGCACGGTCCAGGTGAATCTCGATTTCGCCTCCGAAGCCGACATGATCAAGAAATTCCGCGTCGGGCTGGCGTTGCAGCCGGTGGCGACGGCGCTTTTCGCCTGCTCGCCCTTCGTCGAGGGCAGCCCGTCCGGCTATCAGAGCTACCGCGCCCATATCTGGAGCGACACCGATCCCGATCGTTGCGGAACCCTGCCCTTCGTCTTCGACGAGGCTTTCGGCTTCGAGCGCTATGTCGACTACATGCTCGATGTGCCGATGTATTTCGTCTATCGCGACGGCACCTATATCGATGCTCAGGGCCAGTCCTTCCGGGATTTCATGGCCGGTAAGCTACCGGCGCTGCCGGGGGAGCATCCGCGCATTACCGATTGGGCCGACCATCTGACCACCGCCTTTCCCGAGGTGCGGCTCAAGCGCTTCCTCGAAATGCGGGGGGCCGATGGCGGGCCTTGGCGCCGCCTCTGCGCGCTGCCGGCCTTTTGGACCGGGTTGCTCTATGATCAAGAGGCGCTCGACACGGCAGCCGCTCTCGTCGCCGATTGGACCGAGGCGGAGCGCGCGGAGCTTCTGGCGCAGGTGCCGAGGCTGGGGCTGCGGACGCCGTTCCGAGGCGGCACCATGCGGGATCTGGCGCTGACCGTGCTGGGGATCGCCCGCGCCGGCCTTGTCGGCAGGGGGCGGGGCGATTGCTGCGGCGGGGATGAATCAGGCTTCCTCGCCCCGCTGACCGCCATCGCCGAATCGGGGCGCAGCCCCGCCGACGAGCTTCTGGCGCAATTCGCCGGTCCCTGGAACGGCGACATCGACCGGATCTTCGCCGAACACGCCTACTGAAGTTATTTCACCTGCTGAAGTTTTTTCCGGAACCTTTTTTGATCTGCGGGGTTGACAGCGCGCAGTCCAAAGCGGCTGCAGTGCTTGTCTCCTCACCCCGTATCCGGCCCCCAACGGATGCGGGGTTCTTTTTATTGCCGGGCCATCTTTTGCGGAGCTTGCCTTGGTTGGGCCTGGTGGAGTCTGGCCGTCCGCCAGCTTTCGGGATGCGCCATCGCCTCCGAGGCTGGCAGCCCCGATAGCGGCCCCGAAAGCGACATGGAGCGCGAGCGGTGCCAGGCGGTTGCCGTCAGCGCGATGCGGACGGTTCCGGCTTCCGGCGATGCCGCCACGCCCAGCGCTTGCCAGGGCAGGAAAATCTCGGCGGTGATGCGCGGCTGGTCGGCGCCGAAATAGGTGGCCTCGGCGCCGGGGACCGGGGCGCAGGCATCGGCGAAGGCGGCATGCCCACGGCAGAGCAGGGCGCGCATCGGCGGATGGTCTTTCACCTTGGTGCGCGGCGGGATGAAATAGAGGGTGAAAAGCTGCGCTCCGGCGCCGGCATCGATGCCGATTTCCAGGCGATAGGCCTCGCTCAGCGGAAAGGCGCCGTCGAAGGCAAGAAGGTCGATATCGTAATAATCCTGCCCGATGGTGGCGATATCGATGCCCTTCCCGTTCCAGGCGAGATAGGCCTCGCCGAACGCGGCCTCGCCCGGATCGGCCTGGAAGGGCGGGAGCAGGGAGGCCGGCTTCGGCCAATCGGCCAGCGAGTGGTCGTAAAGATCGATCGCCGCTTCCGGGACGGCGAGTTCGCCGGATTTTTGGCGGTTCGCCTCCTCCATCCCCACAATATGAGCCGCCGCTTGCGCATGAAGAGCCGGAACCGCCCGGTTGGCGGTGGTGAGAAGGCGGGTCAAATCCTCATAGGGCTGGTTGGCGATATCGACGAGGCCGAAATCGTAATCCTCGCCATCGCCGCGCCCGCCACGCGGATGGTCGGCGAATTGGAACCAGTGCGCGCCCACGAGTTCCGGTATCCGGGCGAAATTCGCCGTTGCGGCGGCAGCGCCTCTTGCCCGGTCGTCCTGCGTCGGCACGGTCATCAGATGGCCGTTATTGGCGTTCCCGGTGCGGTTCTCGGCGGCGGCGAAGAACCATTCCGATACCAGCACCGGCTTGGCCCCGCTCAATTCGCGCAGCCCGTCGAAGAAATAGGGGGCGACCCAGCCGTCGGGGCTGTCGATATTATAGTTCACCGCGATGATATCGACATGCCGCGCCATCGCCCGAACGGCTCCGGGATCGTAATAGATCGGCAGCCGGTCGCCGAAAATCAGTGCCTCCGGATCGGCTTCGCGCAGAACCCGCTCGACCATGGCGTAATAATGCTCGGCCAGGATCGCCGTCCAGTGCCGCACCGCCTTGATGCCCCCGCCGCCGGGGCGCAGCCGGGTGAATTGCCGGCTGATCCTCAAGGCGTCCCAGTCCCCGACACCGTCGGGAGGCAGGAAGTCGGCGGCAAAAAGCTGCCAATCCCCGTCATATTGTTCCTGAAGCGCCTGGACCCAGCGGATCTTGGTGTGGTTGGATTCGGGTTGCGCCGAATAGAAATAGAAGAGCGCGCCCCCCCACCAGCCAACCTCATTGTCGGAGAAATAACCGATTCGCCAAGGCTTCCCCTTATAGGGGGCGGTGAGCTCAGCCGCAGCCTCGCGCATCCGCGCCTCGGTCTCGGGCGCGAAGGGGTCGAACCAGTGAAAGCTCGCCTGCCGCCCTAATTCCAGATCGGGAATGACGGGAAGGCCGAGACTCTCCGCCGGCGCCGACCAGGCGCCCGCGGTGTTGAAGCCCCATTCCCGCACGCGCCGCCCGGTCTCGCCCGACCAGGCCGCCTCGGTCGCGTAATAGCGGTGCCAGTCATAGCGCAGCCGGCTTGGCAGCGCCGCCCTCGGCACCTCGCTGTCGAGAACATTGACCCCAGTGGAGAACATGCGCTCGCCGCAGGGCGTCACCAGCCAAAAGGCGCCTTGCTCCGCCGCGATGTGCCAGCGGGAGGAGGGCGCCAGGGCGTAGTCGGCGCAGGCATGGGCGGGCGCCGCGCCAGCCAGAAGAAGCCCGGCGGCGGCGAGGCTTCGGAGGATTTCCTTCAGGTGAATGGGACGATCCTTCAGGCCGAGGTGCCGCCGACCGTGAGCCCGTCGATCCGCAATGTCGGCTGGCCGACGCCGACCGGCACGCCCTGGCCGCCCTTGCCGCAGGTGCCGATGCCGTCGTCGAGTTGGAGGTCGTTGCCGATCATGGTGATCTTGGTCAAGGCGTCCGGGCCGTTTCCGATCAGGGTCGCACCCTTGACCGCCGGGCCGATCTTGCCGTCTTCGATCAGATAGGCCTCGGATGCCGAGAACACGAATTTGCCGGAGGTGATATCCACCTGCCCGCCGCTGAAATTGACGGCATAGAGGCCGCGCTTGACCGAGCGCAGGATTTCTTCCGGGGCCTTGTCGCCCGCCAGCATATAGGTATTGGTCATGCGCGGCTGCGGCGAATGGGCGAAGCTCTCCCGCCGACCGTTGCCGGTCGGGCGCTGCCCCATCAGCCGGGCGTTCTGGCGGTCCTGCATATAGGCTTTGAGGATGCCGTCCTCGATCAGGACGTTGCGTGCTCCGGGGGTGCCTTCGTCGTCGATGGTGATGGAACCGCGCCGGTCCATCAGGGTGCCATCATCGACGACGGTGACGCCGGGTGCCGCCACGCGCTGGCCGATCATCCCGGAAAAAGCCGAAGTCTTCTTGCGGTTGAAATCGCCTTCGAGTCCATGGCCCACGGCCTCGTGCAGCATCACCCCGGGCCAGCCCGGTCCGAGGATTACCGGCATTTCCCCGGCGGGAGCCGGGATCGAGCCCAGATTGACGAGCGCCTGACGCAGCGCTTCGTCCACCTGCTTTTGCCACTGGGCGGGATCGAGGTAGAAATCATAGGGAATCCGCCCACCGGCCCCAGAGGAGCCGGTTTCCATGCGGCTGCCATCCCCGGTCACGACCGCGATGTTGAGCCGGACCAGCGGCCGGACATCGGCGGCCCGGCTGCCGTCGCCGCGCAGGATCTGTACGGCCTGCCAGACGCCCGACAGCGAGGTCATGACCTGCCGGACCCGGGGATCGAGGCTCCTCGCATAGGCGTCGATATCGGTCAAAAGCTTGGTCTTGGCGGCGAAATCGACGGCGCCCAGCGGGTTGGCATCGGTATAGAGCTGGGCATTGGTGCCGGAAGGCGGGGCCGCCATAGTGCCGCCCTTGCCGGAGCGGATCGCCCGCACGGTCGAGCCGGCCCGGCGAATCGCCGCCTCGGAAAGCTCTCCGGCATGGGCAAAGCCCGTGGCTTCGCCGAGGACGCTGCGCAGCCCGAATCCCTGGGAGGTGTCGAAAGTGGCGGCTTTGATATTGCCATCGTCGAGGGACAGGCTTTCGGACTGGCTGTATTCCAGGAACAGCTCGCCGTCATCCATCCCGGACAGCGACTCGGCGACGAATTCCTGAACGCGGTTCAGGTCCATTCCGGCGCGGGTGAAGAACAGGTCGTCGGTCAGGGACAGATTAGTCATCTTGGCTTTTCCGAAGAGGGCGGGTCCGAACAAGGGGGGCCACCCTAATATGGGCGCGGCACGCCGCGGACGGTAGCGCTTTTTCGACGTTTTTGCGCCGGCCCATCCATAGGCTTCAATGCCCAAATTTCAAGCTGCACTGCGGTATAAATGCCGCAGGTGCGGCAGGAGGCCGCAAATGGGAAAAAAAGGGGGTCGCAGGAGTTGTGATCGCGGATTGCTTTCGTGTAGGCTGCCGGCGCGTTCGGGTCCGGTGCCGTGCGGCTGGCCGGTATCTGGACACGAAGTTGTAACTGCAGCGTGCGGCGACAAGCCTGTCCGCCATCAAGGGGCATGCAAGGATGAGTTTCATGAAGACGTTCGACGGCCGTGCCGTCATCGCCAAGGCCGCGCACATTGTGCCGCTGGCGATGTTGTTCGCGCTTATTTTGGCGCCGCTCGCCTTTGCGGCCGATACCCATGTCTCGGCGCCGACGCCCTGGCAGGTCGGCATGCAGGAATCGGCGACGCCGGTGAAAGAACAGATTTCCGGCCTCTACAGCATGGTTTTCAACATCACCATCGGGATCGTCGCCCTGGTGTTCGGCCTGCTCGGCTATATCATCCTGCGCTTCAACGCGAAGGCCAATCCGGTGCCGTCGCCGACCACGCACAACACCCTGCTCGAGGTCGTCTGGACCGTCGTTCCGGTGCTGATCCTGGTGGTCATCGCCATTCCCTCCTTCAAGCTCCTGGCATTCCAGGACAAGGCGCAGAAGGCGGATATGACGGTGAAGGTGACCGGGCATCAATGGTACTGGAACTATGAATATCCGGATGCGGGCGGCGTCGCCTTCGACAGCAATCTGGTTCCCGCCGATTATCTGAAGCCCGGTCAGGCCCGGTTCCTCGACGTCGACAACCGTCTAGTGGTTCCGGTCGGGAGCAATATCCGCGTGCTCGTCGCCGGCTCCGATGTCATGCATAGCTGGTTCGTTCCGTCCTTCGGCGTGCAGATGTACTCGATCCCGGGACATCTCAACGAGAGCTGGTTCAACGTGAAGCAGGAAGGCGTCTATTACGGCCAGTGCAACCAGATCTGCGGGATCAATCATTCCTATATGCCGATCGTGGTCGAAGCCGTTTCCAAGGACGATTTCGATAAGTGGATTGCGGAGAAGAAGCACGCGGCCAAGGGCGGCGCCAATCCGCTCCAGCTCGCCGCCCAATCGACCGCCGCGGCTCAATAACGCCCGCCCGGCAGCACGCCTTAAGAGGAAAAAAATATGTCTCACGGATCAACTATTGATGCCCTGCATGGCGGGCACGAGGCGCATGGCCACAAACCCTCCTTCTTCGTGCGCTGGTTCTGCTCGACCAATCACAAGGATATCGGGACTCTCTATTTGTTCTTCGCCGCTATCGGCGGTCTCGTCGGCGGCCTGTTCTCGGTGCTGATCCGTCTTCAGCTCCTGCACCCGACCGGCGGCATGTTCACGGATGATCCGCAGCGCTTCAACGTCGTCATTACCGCGCATGGGCTGATCATGGTGTTCTTCATGGTCATGCCGGCGCTGATCGGCGGGTTCGGCAATTGGATCGTCCCCTTGATGATCGGCGCGCCCGACATGGCGTTCCCGCGCCTCAACAATGCCAGCTTCTGGCTGTTGGTGCCGTCGCTGGCGCTGCTCGTCGGCTCGGCTTTGGTCGGTGAGGGGGCCGGCATCGGCTGGACGGCCTATCCGCCGCTTTCGGGCAAGGAATTCCATCCGGGGCCTTCGGTCGACATGGCGATTCTCGCCCTGCATCTGGCCGGCGCGTCGTCGATCCTCGGCGCCATCAACTTCATCACGACGATCTTCAACATGCGCGCTCCGGGCATGACGCTGCACAAGATGCCGCTCTTCGTCTGGTCCGTGCTGGTGACGGCCTTCCTGCTGCTTTTGACCCTGCCGGTGCTTGCCGGTGCGATCACCATGTTGCTGACTGACCGCAATTTTGGCACCGCCTTCTATGATCCGGCGGGCGGCGGCGATCCGATCCTGTTCCTCCATCTCTTCTGGTTCTTTGGCCATCCCGAAGTGTACATCCTGATCCTGCCGGCCTTCGGCATCATCAGCCAGATCGTCTCGACCTTCTCGAAGAAGCCGATCTTCGGCTATATGGGCATGGCTTACGCGATGGTGGCGATCGGTTTCGTCGGCTGCGTCGTCTGGGCCCATCACATGTACACGGTCGGCCTGTCGCTCGACTCCAGGGTCTACTTTACCGCCGCTACGATGGTGATCGCGGTGCCGACCGGCATCAAGATCTTCTCCTGGCTGGCGACGATGTGGGGCGGCTCGATCGAATTCAAGACGCCGATGCTGTGGGCGCTCGGTCTGATCTTCCTGTTCACCGTCGGCGGCGTCACCGGCCTCGTCCTCTCGAACGGCAGTCTCGATCAGGAGCTCCACAATACCTATTATGTGGTCGCTCACTTCCACTACACCATGTCGCTCGGGGCCACCTTTGGCGTCTTCGCCGGTTTCTATTACTGGATCGGCAAGATTTCGGGACGGCAGTACAATGAGCTCTTCGGGAAGATCCATTTCTGGACGACCTTCATCGGCGTCAACCTGACCTTCTTCCCGCAGCATTTCCTCGGGCTTGCCGGCATGCCGCGCCGCATCCTCGAATATCCGGACGCCTTCGCGGGATGGAATTACGTTTCCACCGTGGGCGCGCTCATCAGCTTCGGCTCCACGCTGTTCTTCGTCTTCGTCGCCTTCCACACGATTTTGGCGGGCAAGAAGGCCGGCAACAATCCGTGGGGAGCCGGGGCGAACACGCTCGAATGGCAGCATACCTCACCGCCGCCCTTCCATACCTATGAAGAACTGCCTGTCATCTCGTAAGAGAGGATGTTCTGACGGAACCTCTGTGGCAATCAGGTGCAAGCCTTGGCACACCCTTCTTCTGATACCGATACCGGTGCTGGCGTCGCGATAAGCGACGCCAGCGTCGGCGACTACGTCACGCTTCTGAAACCGCGGGTGATGTCCCTGGTGGTGTTCACGGGCTTTGTCGGCCTGTATCTCGCACCGGGGCATCTTCATCCGTTGCTGGCGGCGGTGGCGGTGCTTTGCATCGCCGTCGGTGCCGGGGCCTCGGGTGCGATCAATATGTGGTATGATCGCGATATCGATGGCCTGATGCGGCGGACGGAAGGGCGTCCTCTTCCCAAGGGACGGATGGATCCCGGTGAGGCGCTCGCCTTCGGCGTCGTTCTCGCCATCGGCTCCGTGACGCTGATGGGGCTGGCGCTCAATCTAACGGCGGCGGCGCTGCTGGCACTGACCATCGCCTTCTACGTCTTCATCTATACGATGTGGCTGAAGCGCTTTACGCCGCAGAATATCGTCATCGGCGGCGCTTCCGGCGCGTTTCCGCCGATGATCGGCTGGGCCGCGGTGACCGGCGACATCGGGCTGCAAGCCATCCTGCTCTTCGCCCTCATCTTCTTCTGGACGCCGCCGCATTTCTGGGCTTTGGCGCTTTTCCGCTCCGGGGACTATGCGACGGCGGGCGTGCCGATGCTGCCGGTGGTGGCCGGGCGGCGCGAAACCAAGAAGCAGATGCTTCTCTACACGATTATTCTCTGGCCGGTCGCCATCGCTCCCTTCCTGCTCGGCATGACCGGGTGGATCTATGGGGTGACCGCCGCGATTCTGAGCACGCTCTTCGTGGCGGCGGCGGTCCGGGTTTGCTTCGATGACGGGGACGGGGCGGCCAAGCGGATGTTCGGCTTCTCCCTGTTCTATCTTTTCGCCATTTTCGCCTTCCTGCTCATCGATCGCGCCTTGGCGCCGGCCGTCTCACCACTGGCGGGGTTCCTCGGATGAATGACGATCGGGAAAGGCGGCTTCGCGGCAAGAACATGGCACTCCTCGTGGTGCTTCTTGCCCTTGTCGCCCTGTTCTATGCGCTCACCTTCGTCAAGCTGCATGGCTGAGACGGAATAAATTTCGAAACAGGCATCACTATCGTTGAACAAGCGAGCTGGATCATGACCACCGAAACACACGCCGTAATGAATAGCGGCATCAAGCATCAATACCACCTCGTCGACCCCAGCCCGTTGCCGTTGGTGGCGTCGCTTGCCGCCGGCACTTTGGCCACAGGCGCCATTCTCTTCATGCATGGCCATGGCTCCCTGGTTCTTATCCTCGGCGCTCTCGCCGTGGCGGGGCTCATGGCGGTGTGGTTCCGGCAGGTCGTCAAGGAAGCGACCTTCCAGGGTCACCATTCCCCGATCGTGCAGCTTGGCCTGCGCTACGGGATGGTGCTTTTCATCGCCTCGGAGGTGATGTTCTTCGCCGCCTTCTTCTGGGCCTTCTTCGGCAACGCCTTGTTCCCGGCGGTCAATGAGCTCTACAACCAGGGCGGCGTCTGGCCGCCGAAGAACATCGAAGCCTTCGAGCCGTTCAAGATTCCGCTGCTCAACACCATCATCCTGCTGTCCTCGGGCGTCACGGTCACCTGGGCGCATCACGCCCTGATCGAGAACAACCGCCGCGACACGCTGCGGGGCCTGGGTGCGACGATCGGTCTTGGCCTGCTCTTCACCATGTTCCAGGCCTGGGAATATTCGCACGCGCCCTTCGGCTTCAAGGACGGCATCTACGCGTCGACCTTCTTCATGGCGACTGGCTTCCACGGCTTCCATGTCATCATCGGCACGATCTTCCTGGCCGTTTGCTGGTTCCGTGCCTATCTCGGCCATTTCAAGCCCGATCATCATTTCGGCTTCGAGGCGGCGGCCTGGTACTGGCACTTCGTTGACGTGGTGTGGCTGTTCCTGTTCTTTGCCGTCTATGTTTGGGGCGGCTACGGAGCCCCCCACTGAACCTGAAACCCCCAATGAACCAAAAGACGGACGGCACCTATCCGGCCGTCTCGCCATTGGCCGCGGCGCTGGGCTGTAAATGCCCCCGCTGCGGCCGTGGCAAGTTATACCGGGGGCTGCTCCAGGTGGCCCCGGTTTGCGCCGAATGCGGGCTCGACCTTTCGGCGCAGGACAGCGGTGACGGTCCGGTAGCGCTCGTCGTGCTGCTCCTCGGTGCGATCGTGGTGACGCTGGCGATCATCGTCGAGCACAAATTCGCACCGCCGCTCTGGGTCCATGCGGTGCTCTGGACGCCGACCATTCTCGGCGGCGCCCTGGCGATGCTGCGGCCGATGAAGGCCGGGCTGATAGCACTCCAATACCGTCACATGTCGCTTGGCCGTCCGCCCGATCAGGGCTGAGGCCGGATCAGGGCCGCGAAGCCGCAAAAACGCTTTAGGCTGGAGAATTTGCCCGTGAAGTTCCGTCCCACCTTCTGGCCGACCGTTTGCTTCGTGCCGATGTTCCTGTCGCTTCTGGCGCTCGGGGGCTGGCAGCTTCAGAGGCTGTATTGGAAAGAAGGGCTCATCGCTCAACGCACGGCGGCGGTTTCCGCCCCGGCCATCCCGCTGCCGAGCGATCCGGCGGCGGCACCCGGGTTCGATTTCCGCCATCTCGGCATCGAGGGCGAATTCCTCAACGACCGGGAGCTGTTCTTAGGCGCCAGCACCGATGGCGGTGCCGCCGGCTATCATGTGGTGACGCCGTTCAAGCTGAAAGCCACGTCCGACCAAAAGGACGGCGGCGTCATCCTGGTCGATCGGGGCTGGATCACCAGCAATCTGAAGGATCCGGCCAAGCGGGCCGAGGGGCAGATCACCGGGACGGTCAAGATCGAGGGCTTGCTGCGGCTGCCGCCGAAGGGCCGACCGAATTTTTTTGTGCCTGAGAATCGCTGCGACATCAATTACTGGTTCTATGTCGATATTCCGGCGATGGCTTCCTGCGTCCATCTTGAAGGCGTGCTGCCCTATTACATGGATGCGGGGCCGGCCCCCAATGCGGGCGGCTGGCCCAAGGGCGGGCAGAGCCGGCTGTCGATGCCGAGCGACCATCTCCAATACGCGCTCACCTGGTTCCTTTTGGCGGCGGCGCTGGCCTTCATCTACTATCTCTATCATCGGCGGCTTGGCGAGCCGAAGCCCGAGGGCTCCGACAAGGCATAGGAGTCGATCGGCACCGGCATGATTTTCTTCCGCTTGATGATTCTGATGGGTATTATTATGTTTATACCCATGCCGCTGCGATCGGAGGAAGCATCATGTTGGCGTTGAAGCTGAGGGCTGTTGGCACTTCGGTGGGGACGGTGTTTCCCAAGGAGATGCTGGCACATCTGCATGCGGATCGGGGATCGACGATTTATGCGGTCGAAACGCCGACGGGCTACACCATCACCACGCTGGACCCGGCCATCGAATCCCAGGTCAAATCCGGCGAGGCCTTCATGGACCGTTATCGCGATACCTTCGCCGTTCTGGCCAAGTGAAGGAACCGATCTGGGTTTTCAAGCAAGCGATCCTGCATCTGCATGGCGTCAGCCTCGCCCGTTTCGGCGGGGCGTCCGGGATGCGGGACGAGGGGTTGTTCGACGGCGCGCTCGCCCGGCCCCTGAACCTCTTCCATTACGGTGGGGAGAACGATCTTGCGGCTTTCGCCGCCGCCTATGCCTTCGGCATTGCCAAGGATCATCCCTTCATCGATGGCAACAAGCGCACAGCCTTTTTGGCCTGCGGCGTGTTTCTCGACATCAATGGAAGCCCCCTCGCGGCGATGCCGGACGACGCGATTTCCGCCATGTTGGCCCTGGCCGCGGGCACCATCGGCGAGGCTCATTTCGCCGCCTGGATCAGGGCGAACCACCCTGAGGTTCCGAATCCCGATTTCAGATAGCCTCAAGCCAGAAACTGTTCCGTCAGAATCCGCTCTTCGAGATTGTGTTCGGGGTCGAAGAGGAGGGTTTGCGGGAATTCGGAGGTCTCGCGGACGTCGACGCGGATGACCTCGCGGATTTCGGTGCGGTCGGCGGTGGCGCTGACCGGGCGTTTGTCGGCCTCCAGGATCTCAAAGGAGATTTTGGTCGAATGCGGCAGCAGGGCGCCGCGCCAGCGGCGGGGGCGGAAGGCGCTGATCGGGGTCAGGGCCAGGATGCCGGCGCCCAGCGGGATGATCGGGCCATGGGCGGAGAGGTTGTAGGCGGTGCTGCCGACCGGGGTGGCGAGCAGCACGCCGTCCCCGCTCAGCTCGTCCAGCCGGATGATGCCATCCATCAGGATACGGATTTTCGCCGATTGCCTTGTCTCGCGCAGCAGCGCCACCTCGTTGATGGCGAGTGCCTTGGTGACGCGGCCCTGCCGGTCCTGAGCCCGCATTTCCAGCGGGTTGAGCGTCACCGGCTCGGCCTTGGCAAGGCGCTCGATCAAATGTTCGGAATCATAGCTGTTCATCAGGAAGCCGACGGTGCCGCGATTCATGCCGAAGATCGGCGCCGGCTGGCTTAGATGCCGGTCCATGTGGCGGTGCAGGGTCTCCAGGATGAAGCCGTCGCCGCCCAGCGCCACGATGATATCGGCTTCCTCGGGCGGGACGGTGGGATAGCGCCGCTGAAGCTCCGCCTGCGCTGCTTGCGCCGCAGCGGTTTCGGACGCGACGATGGCGACCTTGAACGGCGGCGTGGGGAAGGGCGGCGTGGGCTGGCTCACCCTCCGGTCACGCTCATATGGCGCCCGACCGCGGGCCGGTCGTGGCGCCGGTCGATGATGAAATCATGGCCCTTGGGCTTGCGCGCGATCGCCTCGACGATGGCGGCATCAAGCTCGGCATCGGCCTCGGAGCGGCGGAGCGGCTTGCGAAGATCGGCCTGATCCTCCTGCCCCAGGCACATGAAGAGCGTGCCGGTGCAGGTGACGCGTACCCGGTTGCAGCTCTCACAGAAATTATGGGTGAGGGGGGTGATGAAGCCGATTCGCCGCCCGGTCTCCTTCACGTCGTAATAGCGGGCGGGACCGCCGGTGCGGTGCTCCGATTCGGTCAGAGTCCAGCTTTTCTCCAGCTCCGCCCGCACCATGGAGAGTGGCAGATATTGGTGGAGCCGCCGCTCGGCGCCGATTTCCCCCATCGGCATCACCTCAATGAAGACGAGATCGAAGCCCTGCTCCCCGCACCAGGCGGCGAGCCGGTCGAATTCGTCGTCGTTGACGCCCCGGAGCGCCACGCAATTGATCTTGACCTGAAGCCCGGCGCGTCTCGCTGCCTCGGCCCCTTCGAGTACGGTGGCGAGCTTCCCCCAGCGCGTGATCTCGGCGAATTTCGCCGGATCGAGGGTGTCGAGCGACAGATTGATCCGCCGCACGCCCACGGCATAAAGCTCTTCGGCGAAGCGGGCGAGCTGGCTGCCATTGGTGGTGAGCGTCAGCTCCTCCAAAGCGCCGCTTTCGAGATGCCGGCCCAGCGAGCGGATCAGGCTCATGACATTGCGCCGCACCAGCGGCTCCCCACCGGTGAGCCGCAGCCGGCGGACGCCTTGCCGGATAAAGGCGCTGCACAGCCGGTCGATCTCCTCCAGCGTCAGGATCTCCGCCTTGGGCAGGAACGACATGTCCTCCGACATGCAGTAGACGCAACGGAAATCGCAACGGTCGGTCACCGATACGCGGAGGTAGGAAATATGACGGCCAAAAGGATCAAGCACGCAGGCGGCGCCTCGTGAGAGGGAGGTGAGATTGAGAGGTATCCCTCGACGCGGCTGATTTCAAGCTCTACCGATCCCGGTGGCATGGGATTCGCTCGTAGGTATTATCATTATGTGATAATCATAAACAGATAGAGCGCGATCCATCCCTCGACACCCTGCTTGATCTGCACGGGCAGGTTCTCGTTATTGATCCGGAGAGCCGGCACTGGGTCCGGTTTATCGCGCAACGTGTTCCGGTCAGCACGGCCAAGCCGCACGGCCTCGATTATTCGCTGACTCTGCACGGAACGGATGGCGAGCGTTCGGTCGGTTTCGACAATGCCCACGCGGTTGCCGGCGGCACGGGACCGGGAGCCAAAATCGCGCCGGCCTTCGATCACAAGCACAGGCTGAAGACCGTGCGGCCTTATGAATATGAAGATGCCTCGGCACTGCTGGCGGATTTTTGGACTGACGTTGAGGCTGTGTTGCGCGAGAAAGGCGTGGTCCCATGAAGACTCTGAAAGTCGGAATCGCATCCTATGACGAGATGAAGGCCCGCACTCTGGCGATTGCCCGAGGCGAGATGAAGCCGGCGGCGGATGAGCCCAAGGTCTGGTTCACCTCGACCGAGAGCTTTGCCAAGGTGCTCTCGAACCGGAACCGTGCCTTGTTGGCGACGATCGCCGCGACGCATCCGGCTTCGCTTCAGGAACTGGCGGAACGGACCGGGCGCCGGCCCTCCAATCTCTCCCGCACCTTACGGACCATGGCGCATTACGGCTTCGTCGAACTCCATCGCGGCGAGCGCGGCCGCATCCGCCCGGAAGTTCCCTATCAGGCGATTTCCCTTGAATTGGCATTTGGCGGCGAGGAGGCGAGGGTGTGCCATTTGTCGTAGGGCGATTTCTCATAAAATCCGGTAGTGGGTCAGTTTGAAATTGCTGTCGTCCCTGGATCGGCGAGTAGGCAATAGGAACACGGATGAACGCCGATATCCACGGATGATGAGGTGGACGGCCCCTGCTCACCGGCATCGAAGTGCCATAAGGTGGTCGTTGTGACACGCCACATAGAGGGGACCGTCCATGGAAAAGATTAGCACGATCGGGCTGGATCTGGCGAAGAACGTCTTTCAGGTTCACGGGGTCGATGAAGCAGGGCAGGTTGTGATTCGGCGGCAGCTTCGG
>Ga0265327_10001034_pt1 | contig 39231 bp, 30 predicted proteins | sample 41621metaG_FD_202089 | JGI IMG/M metagenome (GOLD analysis project Ga0265327, IMG submission 202089) | Rhizosphere microbial communities from Carex aquatilis grown in University of Washington, Seatle, WA, United States - 4-16-21 metaG | ecosystem: Host-associated > Plants > Roots > Rhizosphere... | reverse complement strand
GAAAAGAGGATATCGCGGGTCCAGTGGCCGCCCGCCGGCAGGTGCATGACCTTCTGGCTGACTTCCTGGGCCGTCATATCGCCGCTCCGATAGGGATAGCGGATGATGGAGCCGCCATCGGCGACATAGACGAAACGCGGATTCGGGCCGGGCGGGTAGAAGGCGATGCCGAAGGGCTGGGCCAAGCCGCTGGCGAACACCGCCGCTTGCGGTTTTTTACCGGACAGGCGCAGAACCAGGATGCGCCCGGCGCCCGGCTCGGCGACGAAAACATCGCCGTTCGGGGCGACCCGGAGCGTGCGCGGCCCGTTGAGGCCGCTCACGATCGGCTCGACGGTAAAGCCCGGCGGCACCTTGGGGGCTATATCCGGCGGCATCGGGATGATGTCGGGGCTCTTGCTCGCGGAGGGCGTTGCATCGGGCGGCAGCAAATCGGACGGCGTGATCAGCCGCTGCACGCCGGGCGCATCGCTCGTCCAGTCGCCATAGGCGGCGGCACCCCGGTACGGCCCCGGCTCCTCGCCGGAGGCTCCCGCGATCACGCTGAAAAAGATACCGAGAAGAACGAATCCGCGGCGCAGGAAACGGGCGGAAAGCGGGAAGCTCTTCATGCTCTGCCTTTCAGGCTTGGTCTCGGTTTTCCCTGTCCTGGGATATAATGTCCCGAGATGTGATCAGAAATTTCCCTGGCATTGAAGGGGCTTGATCATAACGCGCGGAGTCCTCGGTTCCCCGGTCGAGATTTTTTCGAAAAAGCATATAAAATCCAATAAGTAGCTTTCATATGGCTTATCGTAATTTCATGGTTTTATTACCCTGAGGGGATAAACTCGCCAGCGAGAACGCGTCTGAACATTGCTTGAAGGACTTGAGAGTGTCTTCTGGACGCAACAAGGATGATTGCTACCGCACCCTGATCGATCTTGGCATCGCCCTGTCGGCTGAACGCGATCACAACCGCCTTATGGAAAAGATTCTCCTTGGCGCCAAAGCGATGTGCGATGCCGATGGCGGCACGCTCTACCTTGTGACCGACGCCAAGGACGCCCTCCGTTTCGAGATCATGCTCAACGATAGCCTGAACGTCGCCATGGGCGGCACCACGGGCAAGCCGATACCGTTTCCGCCGCTCAGACTCTATGATGATCAAGGGAAACCCAACCATAAGAACGTGTCCAGTTCCTGTGCGCTCACCGGCGCCACCATCAACATCGCCGACGCTTACGATGTGGATCGATACGACTTTTCCGGCACCAGGATCTTCGACGCCAAGAATGGCTACCGCTCCAAATCCTTCCTGGCCCTGCCGCTCAAAAACTACGGAGGCGAGGTCATCGGCGTCTTGCAGTTGATCAACGCCCGGAACGGCCGCAAGGAAATTATCGATTTCGGCCCGGACATCACGCCCCTGATCGAAGCCCTGGCCAGTCAGGCGGCGGTGGCGCTGGACAATCAGCGCCTGATCGCGGCGCAGAAGAATCTGTTCCGGAGCTTCATCCAGGTGATCGGCGGCGCCATCGACGCCAAGAGCCCCTATACGGGTGGCCATTGCGACCGCGTGCCAACCATTACCTTCATGCTGGCCAAGGCTGCCTGCGACGCCACGGACGGCCCCTTCGCCGATTTCAGCCTGACCCCGGATGAATGGTACGAGCTGGAAATCGCGGGCGGCCTCCATGATTGCGGCAAGATCACCACGCCGGAATATATCGTCGACAAGGCGACCAAGCTGGAGACGATCTACAACCGCATCCACGAGATCCGGATGCGCTTCGAGGTGCTGAAACGCGATGCGGCCATCGCCTGTCTCGAAGGCATCATCGCCGGAACCGAGAGCGCGGCGATCCTGCAACAGCGCCGGGACGAAACCCTGGCGAAGCTCGATGCCGACTTCGCCTTCGTCGCCGAGTGCAATGTCGGCGGCGAGTTCATGGCGCCCGAGCGGATCGAGCGCCTCGATGCCATTGCCCGGATGAATTGGACGCGGACCCTCGACGACACGCTCGGCCTGTCCATCGAGGAGATGCGCCGGCGCAAAGATACCGAGCCGGAATTTCCGGTGACGGAGCCGCTCCTGGCCGACAAGGACTGGCACATCGTCCCCCATGATGTCCCGGTGGATTTGGCGCGATATGAGGCCGAGGGCATCAAGATCAAGCCTGCGGAGAACCGCTACAATTTGGGCGAGGTCTACAACCTTTCCATCGGACGCGGCACCTTGACCAATGAGGACCGCTTCAAGATCAACGAACACATTGTTCAGACCATCTTCATGCTGAAGGCCCTGCCCTTCCCCAACAACCTGTCGCGCGTGGCGGAATGGGCGGGCGGCCACCACGAGATGATGAACGGCAAGGGCTATCCCAAGGGGCTGACCGGGGAAGAGATGCCGCTGCCGTCGCGCATGATGGTCATCGCCGACATCTTCGAGGCCCTGACCGCCTCCGACCGCCCCTATAAGAAGACCAAGACCCTGTCGGAAGCTTTCAAGATCATGTCGTTCATGGTCAAGGACCAGCATATCGACCCCGACCTCTGGCAGCTTTTCCTAAGATCAGGCATCTGGAAAGACTACGCCGAAAAATATCTGCGTCCCGATCAGGTGGATGAAGTCGATATCGCCAAATATTTGCCGAAAGCAGCACAATAGAAGGCGAAGCCCTGCGCTGGACATCGGCAGTGCGTCCTTCGAGACGGCCCTCGATGGGGCCTCCTCAGGATGAGGGCTTTTCTTTATGCCTTCAAATATCTACCTCATCCTGAGGAGCGGCCCTCTTGGCCGCGTCTCGAAGGACCCCGGATACTTTTGCAGCGAAGCACCGCCATACCAGAAGCCGAGTTGACTGCCGTCAAATCATTCTATACGTTAAGTTTTATATCCAAGTGCTTTAGGCGTAGAAAAAGAATCATAACATGGAAGCCAGAATCCTCGCCCTGCTCGGGTTTGCTCTTTTGCTCGCGATCGGCTCGCCAGCCGCCGCCCGGACACCGCCCCCATCAGCCCCGGCGACGGACGCGCCCGTAGCTGAGCTTCGAAAAGAACTCGCCGCGACGGATGCGGCGGTGAGCCGTCTTCAGGAGCAGCTTAACCAGCAGAGCCCAAGGCTCGATATGCAGGACAAGCAGCTTGCGCTTCAGGATAAGCGATTGGGTGATTTCAGTGCCGTGGCCGGTATCGATGCCGGTCGATTCGGCGCCATTGCTACGCTTCTGGCCGGGCTGATTACGGCAGTTGTGGTCGTCTTTACCTTCAGCACGTCATCCCAGGCAGTTGCCGCAGCAAAACTTGAAGTTGAACCATACAAAGAAAAATTCGATAAGCTGATGCAGGAAAGCAAAGATGCCGTGACCGACGTGAACGACACGCTGAAGATGGCTGAAGCGAACACAAAACGTCATCTCAGTGAGATAACGCGCCTACATGATAAAATCGAACAAATATATAACAAGGCGGTGGATAGGGATGCCAAGCATAAGGCTCTGTTCGCTGACGCCGAGCGGCGTCTGACGCCGCAAACAGCCGGAACTTCGGCGCCACCCCCGGACCCCGCGAACGAAGCAGCTCTTGCGGAGGCTGCCGACAAAGCAGCCAAGCTGCCCGAATCCGAACGGGGCTTCGACGAATGGTATCTGATCGGCTTGGCCGCGCATGATAAAGGCGATTACCTAGCAGCCCGTTATGCCTTTAACCGAGCGGAAGATATCGCCCCGGACATCGTCGCGCGCGCACGGGCGATGAACTCAAGAGCTCGTACTGAGTATATTGATGGAAAATACGATGCAGCCGCCGCACTTTGGCAGCGTGTCCTGGATTCTTATGAGCGGCTGGTGCCGCAGAACCCTGAACTGGAACGGCAAATTGAATTAGCGCAATTCGGTAAAGACTTTGTGCAAGGCGACTTGGGATAAATCGATACAAAGATCACTACCTATGACGAGGTGGTACGCCGGTTCGGAGAGGCGAGCGAGCCGGCACTGCGCGAATGGGTGGATATGGCCCAACGATACAAGAACCAACTATCCGGCAAGCCTGAGTCATGAACCAGCCCCTCTCCCGCAAACAGGCGAGGGACGCGTCATAAAAGACCAAACCGGGATTTTAGCATTCGAATATGATGTCAGTACGTTGACATCGCGGAACCGGCAGGCTAGAACCGCACTTGCATACGCCGTGTATGAAGTTCCACTCCGGTGGAGGGGTGGCCGAGTGGCTGAAGGCGGCGGTTTGCTAAACCGTTATAGGGTCAAAAGCCCTATCGTGGGTTCGAATCCCATCCCCTCCGCCAACTTCTCTCTTTTTTCTGGTGTCGTCGGCAAACGCCCTCGACGCCGCGAGGGCGGCGTTGCCGCGTCTGCGGCGGCATTCTCGTCTTACCCCAGCTTCGAAAACGCGGCGATGCGCCGCAGATACGCGCCATAGGGTGCGGATTTGAAGATTTCCGCCAGACCGAGCAGTTGTGCCGTGGTGATATAGCCGAGGCGGAAGGCGACTTCCTCGATACAGGCGATCTTCAGGCCCTGCCGCGCCTCGATGGTGCGGACGAATTGCGAGGCTTCGAGCAGCGAATCGTGGGTGCCGGTGTCGAGCCAGGCGAAGCCGCGCCCGAGCCGCTCGACCCGGAGCGCCCCTTCCGCCAGATAGCGGTTGTTCAGATCCGTGATCTCCAGCTCGCCCCGCGCCGAGGGCTTCATCGAGGCGGCGAGTTCGACAACCCGGTTGTCGTAGAAATAAAGCCCGGTCACGGCCCAGTTCGAGCGCGGCGAGACGGGCTTCTCCTCGATCGAAAGCGCCCGCCCGGTGCTGTCGAATTCGGCGACCCCATAGCGTTCCGGATCGCCCACCCAATAGGCGAAGACCGTGGCGCCCGCCTCGTGCCGGGCCGTCCGCTGAAGGATCTCCGGAAAGCTGTCGCCATAAAACAAATTATCGCCGAGGACCAGCGCCACCCGGTCCCGTCCAATGAAGTCGCGCCCGATAGTGAAAGCCTGCGCCAGCCCCTCGGGTTTCGGCTGCTCGGCATAGGAAAGGCGGATGCCCCATTGCGACCCGTCGCCGAGAAGGCTCTCGAACGAGCCCCGGTCCGCCGGAGTCGTGATCAACAGGATATCCCGGATCCCCGCCAGCATCAGCGTCGTCAGCGGATAATAGATCATCGGCTTGTCATAGACCGGCAGCAACTGCTTGCTGACCACCCGGGTGAGCGGATAGAGCCTGGTCCCGTGGCCTCCGGCCAGCACGATTCCCTTCAACATGCCCCCACTCCCCCCTCTGCCCTAATTTCCGCCAGCACATCCACGAGTCCGCGCCGCCAAGGTGCCGCCACAATACCGGAATCGCGCGCGATCTTGCCGCAGTCAAGAACCGAATAGGCCGGCCTGGCCGCTGCGGCGCCGAACTCGGCCCCGGCGATCCGGCGCAGCCGCGGCGGCGTCTTCACCAGATCGCCGGCAAGCTCGAAGATCGCCTCGGCGAATTCGAACCAGGAAACCGGCCCCGCACCGCTGTAATGATAGGTTCCAGAAGTGCTTTCCGCGCAAGCGAGCGCCACCACCGCCCGCGCCAGATCGGCGGCGGCGGTTGGGCATCCGGTCTGATCACCGACGATTTTCAATTCTGGCCGCTCCGCGCCGAGGCGAAGCATGGAGCGGACGAAATTCCGTCCATGCGCGGCAAAGATCCAGGAGCTACGCAAGATCAGATGGCGGGCCAGAACCGAACGCACGGCCTCCTCGCCCGCCAGCTTCGAGCGCCCGTAGAGGTTGAGCGGATCGGGCGCATCGTCCTCCCGCCATGGCCGGCCCAAACTGCCGCCAAAAACGTAATCCGTCGAAATATGGATCATCCGGGCGCCGCATCGCGCCGCCGCCGCCGCAAGATAGCGGGGAGCATCGCGATTGAGGGCGAAGGCGGCATCGCTATCGGTCTCGGCGTTATCGACTTCGGTATAGGCGGCGGCGTTGATCAGGAGATCAGGCGCGGCCTCATCGAGCGCCCGCGCGGCCCCATCCGCATGGCTGAGATCAATGGCATCCCGCCCCAGCGCCACCATCTCCGTACCCGCCGGCCACTCGGCGCGCAGGAGTTCCCGCGCAAGCTGGCCCCGGCGGCCGATCAGCAGGATCTTCATGCCCCGCAATTCTTACGATGGCCTGTCATTTGGTGCCGGGCTGGATATCCGCGGTGCGTCCTTCGAGACGGCCCTCGATGGGGCCTCCTCAGGATGAGGAACTTTCTCAATGCCATCACAGATGTACCTCATCCTGAGGAGCGGCCCCTATGGCCGCGTCTCGAAGGACGCAGGATGCCCATGCCGCGAGGAAGGGCGCCGGCGCCGGCCTAAATGAGAATTGCCGCCTCATGCCATCCCGGTTTTATCATTGGCGTGAAGACCTAAACGCCCGCCGTCATAGCGCCGTGAGCGGATCGTCTCCAGCCATTCCCGATGTTCCAGATACCAGAGGACGGTTTGGCGCAGCCCGGCCTCAAAACTCAAAGCCGGCATCCAGCCGAGTTCGCGCTCGATCTTGGTGGCGTCGATGGCGTAGCGCTGATCATGTCCGGGCCGGTCGGTGACGAAGGCGATGGCGCTTTCATGCGGCTTGCCGTCCGGCCTCGGCGCCAATTCGTCCAGGATCGCGCAGATCCCGCGCACGACATCGATATTCCGGCGCTCGGCCCGCCCGCCGACATTGTAGCTCTCCCCTACCCGCCCCCGCGTCAGGACGGCGTAAAGCGCCCTCGCGTGGTCATCGACATGGAGCCAGTCGCGGACATTCAAGCCGGCGCCATAGACGGGCAGCTCCCGCCCCTCCAGCGCCCGCGAAATCAGGAGCGGTATGAGCTTTTCCGGAAATTGCCACGGTCCGTAATTGTTCGAGCAATTGCTCAGCACCACGGGCAGGCCGTAAGTGTGATGCCAGGCGCGGACCAGATGATCGGAGCCCGCCTTCGAGGCCGAATAGGGCGAACGCGGGTCGTAGCGCGAGGTTTCGGTGAAGTAACCCTCGGCCCCGAGCGATCCGAAGACCTCGTCGGTCGAGATGTGATGGAAGCGGAAAGAGCGGGCGCGATCGGCATCCAGCCCGCGCCAATGCGCCAGCGCCGCATCGAGGAGGACGCAGGTGCCGACCACATTCGTTTGCACGAAACCCGCCGGCCCGTCGATCGAGCGGTCCACATGGGTTTCGGCGGCCAGATGCATGATGGCGTCGGGATCGTGCCGGGCCAGCATTTCGGCCACAAGCGCCGGGTCGCAGATATCGCCGCGCTCGACGACGAGATTCGGACCGCCCCCCTGTTCCTCCGCCGCCGATTCGAGCGCGCGCTCATTGGCGGCATAGGTGAATTTGTCGAGGACCGTCACCCTATGGCCGGATTCCTCCCCGAGAATTTGGCGGACCACCGCCCCGCCGATAAAGCCCGCACCGCCCGTCACCAGAATCCGCATCGCCCAGCCTTGTCAGGGATTAAATAGGAACACCGGCGGAAGTTCGGCCAGGAGCGGCAGGCCCCGGTCCTTTGCCGAAAGCTCGGCCTCCCCCTCCGAAATCGGCCAAGCGATGCCAAGAGCGGGATCCTTCCACAGGATGCCCCGATCATGTTCGGGCGAATAGTAGTTGTCGACCTTATAAAGGATCTCCGTCTCCGGTTCGAGCGTACAGAACCCGTGGGCGAAGCCTTGCGGAATGAAGATCTGGTTCCAGTCATCGGCGCTCAGCACCGTCGCGATATGCCGCCCGAAAGTCGGGCCGCCGTAGCGGATGTCCACCACCACATCGAAGATCGAGCCGCGCAGCACCCGCAGCAGCTTCGCCTGGGCAAAAGGCGGCGCCTGGAAATGCAGGCCCCGGAGCACCGCCTTGTGCCTTGAAAGGGAATGATTGTCCTGGACGAACTCGTTGGTGATGCCGATCTCGGCATAGCTCTGCTTGCTGTAGGCTTCGGAGAAGAAACCGCGGCTATCCACATGACGCCGGGGCCGGAGCAGCTTCACATCCTGAAAATGGGAACTTAGTACCTGCATGGCGCCTCCCGTGTTCTATGAGGCACTACAAAGCCGCCGTAGGCGGGAGCCCGTCCGTAGGACAAGAACTCCGGGCCAATATGCGGCGAAGCCAGGCCAAGGTGCATGCCGAGGATCATGGAAGAGCGTAGTAAATAGATGGTAAATACCGAAGAGATATTTCGGATAATGCGCCGATATTCAGCAAGAATTTTAGTAATAAACATTAATAGTACGCGTTGAATGTGGAGATACTTCAACTTGAGATTAATTTGCAATACTGATTATTAAACCTCTGATTTCATTGCGGCTGGAGGTTTACGGGTTGCGCAACAGATCGATGAGGCTCGATGTGTCCCAGCGGCCGCCGCCTCTGGCTTGGACCCGGGCGTAGAACTGGTCCACCAGGGCCGTAACCGGCACGGCGGTGCCGTTGCGCCGGGCCTCGGCGAGGCAGATCGCCAGATCCTTTCGCATCCAGTCCACGGCAAAACCGAAATCGAATTTGCCGTCGAGCATGGTCCGGGCGCGGTTGTCCATCTGCCAGGATTGCGCGGCACCCTTGGAGATGACTTCGACCGCCTTGTCGGCATCGAGACCGGCATTGACCGCGAAGACCAGCGCTTCCGCCAAGCCCTGGACCAGCCCGGCGATGGAGATCTGATTCACCATCTTGGTCAGCTGGCCATTGCCCGCCGGCCCCATCAGCACCGCCGCCCGCGCATAGCATTTCAGCACCGGCTCGGCCTTGGCGAAGGCGGCTTCCTCACCGCCGATCATGATGGTGAGCGTGCCGTTGACGGCCCCCGCCTGCCCGCCCGAAACCGGCGCATCGAGGAAGGAAAAGCCCAGGGCTTTCGCTTCGCCGCCAAGTGCGCGGGCGAGTTCCGCCGAGGCGGTGGTGTGATCGACCAGGATCGCACCGGGCTTCATGCCGGAAAAGGCGCCGCCCGGTGCCGTCACCACCTGCCGCACATCGTCGTCATTGCCGACGCAGGTAAAGACGATCTCGGCATCGGCGGCAGCCTCTGCCGCCGTCTCCCGGTAATCGCCGCCCCGATCGCCGCCATATTCCTCCACCCAGGCCCGCGCCTTGGCGGTGGTGCGGTTATAGACCGTCACCCGATGCCCGGCCTTGGCCAGATGCCCCGCCACCGGATAGCCGATGACACCAAGTCCGATGAAAGCCAGTTTCATCCCTGCCCCCCGCCCGTTCTCATTTCCGCTCCCCGCCTAATGCACGAATTTTCTGGTTTGGAACCGTCCGATATCGGCTTCCGACAGGCGGACGGCGAAATGGGCGTTGTCCTCGCTGTCGCTGCGGCGGAGAACCTCGCCATGCGAATAGAGCCAGGCGATAGCGGCGCCGTCGCTCAGGGGCACGTCGAATTCGACCGCCTCGCGGTCGCTGGCGAGAATTTCATCGAAGCGCGACAGAAGCCGGACGCAGCCTTCCCCGGTCAGGGCGGAAATCGCCACCAGATTCGGATCGCGGCGGGTCTGCGCCAGAACCTGCCCGGCCTCGGCTTCGGCCAGAAGGTCGATCTTGTTGAGCGCCTCCAGCAATCCGCCGCCTTCCTGCTCGTCCTCCGCCGCCTGGATGCCGAGATCGCTCAGCACCCCGATCACATCGGCGCGCTGCGCCTCGCTGTCGGGGTGGTGGACATCGCGGACATGGACGATGAGATTGGCTTCGAGAACCTCTTCCAGCGTAGCCCGGAAGGCGGCGACGAGGCCGGTCGGCAACTCCGAGATGAACCCTACCGTATCCGAGAGGATCACCTGACGTCCCGAGGGCAGGCGCAAGCCTCGCATGGTCGGGTCGAGCGTCGCGAACAGCAGATCCTTGGCCATGACCTCGGACCGGGTCAGGCGGTTGAAAAGCGTCGATTTGCCGGAGTTGGTATAGCCCACCAAAGCCACGACCGGATAAGGCACGCGCTGACGCGCTTTGCGGTGCAGCGTCCGGCGCCGCTTGACGATCTCAAGATCCTCCTTCAGCCGCGCAATCCGGTCGCCGATCAGCCGGCGGTCGAGTTCGAGCTGGCTTTCGCCGGGACCGCCGAGGAAGCCGAAACCGCCCCGCTGGCGCTCCAGATGGGTCCAGGAACGCACCAGCCGCGAGCGCTGATAGGTCAGCGCCGCCAGCTCGACCTGAAGCCGGCCCTCATGAGTCTTGGCTCTGGCGCCGAAAATTTCGAGGATGAGCCCGGTCCGGTCGATGACCTTGCATTTCCAGGCGCGCTCAAGATTGCGCTGCTGCACCGGGCTTACCGCCGCATCCATGACCACGAGGCCTATTTCCTGGGCCTCGACGATCTCGCCCAGCGTCTCGACCGCGCCCTTGCCCATAAGCGTCGAGGGATTGGGCCGCTGCAGGCGCACGGTTTCCGCGTGGACGATGTCGAGATCGATCGCCTTGGCGAGCCCGACCGCCTCGGCAAGCCTGGCCTCGGGGGAGCGGCCGCTCCCGGCGGGAGCGGCCTTCAACATCGGATGAACGACCAGCGTACGGGTGGCCGCGATCTCGCGGTTATGATCGCTGTCGCGATCCTGGGGCCGGTCCTGGAGCCGGTCCTCTGGCCTATCGTCGGTACTCAGGCTTCGCCGCCTTCCTTGGTGCCCTCGAATAGCTGGATCGGCTGCGCCGGCATCACGGTCGAGATCGCATGCTTATAGACGAGCTGCGAATGCGCGTCCCGGCGGAGCAGGACACAGAAATTGTCGAACCAGGTGATGATGCCCTGCAGCTTCACGCCATTGACCAGGAACACGGTGACAGGGATTTTGTTTTTCCGAACATGGTTCAAAAAAACGTCCTGAACGTTTTGAGCCTTCTCGGAGGGCATAGGGTATTCCCCTTATCAAGTTTTTGGAGCCCCTGGTTGATGCCAGTCTTGGGCCCGTGATTAGCCAGCGGCGGCATCAAGGCCGCCGCGTTCGTAGCCAAGGAATTTTGTGTCACGGACAAAAATCACAAGGTCCGAAGGTGAGAAAAAAGACTAGAACAATCGTGGAACGCAAGCAATGGCTTACATTCTTCGAATTCCGGTAGTGCCGGATCAAAGTCGCCGAGCAGCACCGGCACGCAGCCGGAATTATGGGCGCATTCCATATCGACCGCGGTGTCGCCTACGAACCAGACCGCATCCCCGGCCTCGATCCCGGAATCGCTGAGCGCCATATCGACTGGCTCCCGCCGGGGCTTGTCGGCGGCGGCGTCGTTGGCGCCGATGGTCCGGCGGAAATGCGGCTCCCAGCCGAGCCGCTCGACTTCGAGCCGGAGCAGCGGCCCGGTCTTGTTGCTGACGATCGCCAGGAAGTATCCAGCCGCATCCAGATCCTTGACCAGCGCCTCCCGCCCCGGCAGCGGCCGCAATTGCTCCAGATGGATCGCCCGGAAGGCGTCGAGATAGATTTGCCGCGCCTCGGTCCAGCGCTCGCCGAAAAGTTTCGGGAAGCTGTCGCGAAGGCTGAGCCGCACCCGCTCCTGGGTCGTCTCCAGGCTCCAGACCGGATGCCCCATCGCCACCAGGGTTTCCGTCAGCGCCTGATGGATCGAGGGCCAGCTATCGACCAGGGTGTTGTCCCAATCGAAGATCAGGGCTTGCGGCTTTCTCATGTGGAAATCGTATCCAGATAAAGCCGGCGCAAACGCTGGGCGACGGGGCCGGGCTTGCCGTTGCCCAGCTTTTGGCCGTCGATGGCGGTCACGGGCAGGACGATCGAGGTCGTGCTGGTGAGGAATGCCTCGCCGGCAGCCTTGGCCTCCGTAGGCGTGAAGGGCCGCTCCGTCACCTTGATCCCGTCCCGCCGGGCCAGATCGAGCAGCACCGCGCGGGTGACGCCCGGAAGAATGCTGTTGTCCCGTTGCCGCGTCACCACCTCGCCCGCCTGGGTCACGATCCAGGCATTGGTCGAGCTGCCTTCGGTGATGAAGCCGTCCTTGTCCACGAACCAGGACTCATAGGCCCCTGCCTCCCGTGCCGCCTGCTTGGCCAGCACATTGGGCAGGAGCGACACGGATTTGATATCGCAGCGCCCCCAGCGGATATCGGGCTGGATGACGATGCCCACCCCCTTCTCGATCGCATCGATGGAGGGCGGCTTCGCCCGCCGCACCGTCATCACCACCGAGGGCACGGCCTCCGCCGGAAACAGATGGTCGCGCGGAGCGACGCCGCGCGTCGTCTGCAGATAGAGGATGCCGTCCCGGAGCCGGTTGCGGCGGATGACCTCGCGCATGACGATGCCCAAACCGGCGGCGCTCATCGGCTCGGCGATCCTGAGTTCGGCAAGGGAGCGGCGAAAGCGCTCCATATGCGGTCCCTCATCGACGAGCCGGCCTTGAGCCACGGCCATCACCTCATAAACACCATCGGCGAATTGATACCCCCGGTCCTCGATATGAACCGAGGCATTGGCATGGGGAAGGTAGCGGCCATTGACATAGGCGATGCGCGGCATTTCAGGCTATCCAGTCTCACTAATCCAGCTTCCCGCCGACGACGCCGAGGGATTTAAGCTTGCGGTGCAGGGCGGAGCGTTCCATGCCGATGAAGGCGGCGGTGCGGGAGATGTTGCCGCCGAAACGCGTGACCTGGGCCAGGAGGTATTCACGCTCGAACACCTCGCGCGCGTCGCGGAGCGGCAGGCTCATGATCTCACCGCCCTTGTCCCATTTGACCACGGCGGGAGCGATGGCGCCGATTTCCGCCGGCAGCATTTCGGCACGGATCAAATCCCGGGATTCGCCCGGCGCCATGATCAGCATCCAATCGACGGCGTTCCGGAGCTGCCGCACATTGCCGGGCCAGTCATAGGCTTGCAGGGCGGCCAGCGCGTCATCACCGAAATCCCTCGGCGCCAGCCCCGACGATTCGGAGGAGCGGGCCATGAAATAGCGGGCCAGCGCCGGGATGTCCTCCCGCCGCTCCCGCAGGGGCGGAACCCGGATCGGCACGACGCTCAGGCGGTAGAAAAGATCCTCGCGGAAATGCCCGGCGCCGATTTCGGTGGGCAGATCCCGGCTCGACGAGGCGACGACGCGGACATCGACCTCGACCCTGGCCGTACCGCCGACGCGCTCGAAGGTCTGTTCCTGGAGGACGCGGACGATCTTGCCCTGGGTTTCGAGCGGCATGTCGCCGACCTCGTCCAGGAACAGCGTGCCGCCATGCGCCTGCTCGAAGGTTCCGACCTTGCGCGGTGTGTCGTGGTTCTCGCCGGGCGATTCGGTGCCGAAGAGTTCGACCTCCAGGCGCTCGGGGCGCAGGGTCGCGCAATTCACGGCGACGAAGGGGCCATTGGCGCGCTTGGACCGCTCATGCAGGAGCCTCGCCACCATCTCCTTGCCGGAGCCCGCCGGCCCGGTGATCAGCACCCGGCTGCCGGTCGGCGCGACGCGCTCGATCTGCTGGCGCAATTGGCCGATGACATGGGAATTGCCGATCAGTTCGACATCGAGCCCGGCCCGCTGCTTCAGCTCCAGATTTTCGCGCCGGAGTTCCGCCGCTTCGAGCGCGCGCTCGATCACGAGCAGCAGCCGGTCGGCCTTGAACGGCTTCTCGATGAAATCATAGGCGCCGAATTTGATGGCGGAGACCGCCGTCTCGATCGTGCCATGGCCGCTGATCATCACCACCGGCAGGTTCGGCAGCTCGCGCCGCGTTACCTTCAGCACATCGAGCCCGTCAAGTTCGCTGTTCTGAAGCCAGATATCGAGGATGACGAGCGAAGGCTGACGGGAACGGATCGCGGCCAGCGCCTGCGTGCTGTTCGCCGCCTGCCTTGTCTCGTAGCCCTCGTCCTTGAGGATGCCGGCGATCGCCACCCGGATATCGGCCTCGTCATCGACGATCAGGATTTCACGCGACATGATCGAAACTCTTCATCCGGCAAGCCTATGGATTATGATTCGTTGAGGCAATCCCCTCTCCGGGACCATGCCCACCCGAAAGAGGAAAAAGCAGCTTTGCCCGGGCACCGCCGCCCTCACGATCTTCAAGAACGATCTCACCGCCATGTTCTTCCATGATCTTCTTGACGATAGCCAGCCCCAATCCCGTCCCCTTGGCCCGCGTCGTCACATAGGGTTCGGTCAGGCGGTCGCGTTCCTGGACCGGCAATCCCCGGCCATTATCCTCCACCACACAAACGATGTGGCCATTTTCTTCGCTCAGCCTAAGAATGACCTCGCCCTTGATCCCGTCTCCAGCCCTGATCCCGGCCTCCCGCGATTCGCCATCCCGGGCTTCAATCGACTCGATGGCGTTCTTGATGAGGTTGGTTAGCGCCTGCCCGACCAGCCTCGAATCGCAAGGGAGGATGACTTCACCCGAGGGCGCCACGAATTCGAACCGGATGTCGCTCCGCGCCGTCCGTTGCAGGAAGAACGCCTGCCGGCAGATCTCGGCGAGGTTCTCGGGACGGATGACCGGGGCGGGCATGCGGGCGAAGGAGGAGAACTCGTCCACCATGCGGCCGATATCCTCGACATGGCGGATGATGGTGTCGGTGCAGTCGGAAAAGGTCTCGGGATCGCTGACAATCTGGCGCAGGTATTTACGGCGGAGCCGTTCGGCGGAAAGCTGGATCGGCGTCAGCGGATTCTTGATCTCATGCGCGATCCGGCGCGCGACATCGGCCCAGGCGGCCTTGCGCTGCGCCGCCAGAAGCTCGGTGATGTCGTCGAAGGTCACGATCAGGCCCTTGACCTCGGCGCCCTTCTCCCAATCACTGACGATCCGGACCAGCAATACGCGGTTGCGCCCGCCGCGGGCCAGCTGCACCTGCGACTGTGCCCGCCGGTCGGGGCGGAGCCGCGCCGTCTCCAGCAATTCGTCCATCTCGGGGATCACTTCGCCGAGATCATGGCCGATGAACTGGTCGAGTTCGGTGTTGAGCAGCTCCGAGGCCGAGCGATTCGGCAAATTGATCCGGCCCCGGTGGTCGAGACCGATCACGCCCGCCGAAACGCCCGCGAGAACCGCCTCGCTGAAGCGGCGGCGCTCCTCAAGCTGGCTGTTGGCATCCATAAGCTCGCTTTGCTGGCTCTGGATCTGGCTGGTCATCCGGTTGAAGGCGCGGCTCAGCGAGCCGAATTCGTCGTCATCGTCGCCTTCCGGCGCCCTGGCCGCGAGATCGCCGCCCCGCACCCGTTCGGCGGCGGTGACGAGCGCGCTGATCGGCCGTGCCAACTGCGTCGCGAAATTCAGCCCGAACCACACCGCTCCCCCTAAGATCAGGAGTGCGGCGATGAGGAAGATCATCGCAAAGCTGATCTGCAAATCGGAGCGCTGCCCTTCCAGGTTCTCATATTGGCTGACCGCGTGCTGGGTCTGCTCCATGTGGCTGAGCACCTGGGGGGCGACGAAGCGGCCCACATAGAGATAGGTGCCGGCGGGAAAGCCTTCGAGCTTGACCAGCGCCCTGACGCGGTCGTCGTTATCGCTGGTGACGATGGCGACATCGCCCGCCTGCGCCCGCTTCATCGCCCAATCGGGGACGAGCCCGAATTCCATGCCGAAGGTGAATCCCGAGCGCGCCAGGATGTGGCTGGAACTATCGAAGACGATGGCTTCGGTCAGGGAGCGGAGCGCCGATTGCGCGGTAACGACCTGCTCCAGCCTTTCATTGTCGACACTGAGGATATAGGCCTCGCGGCTGAGATCGGACGCCATCGCCAGCACGTCGCCGCGAATGACCTCCTGATGCTCGTGCAGATAGGCCTCGGCCACGGCCAGCGATTCGCTGAGCGCCGTGCGGACCCGGTCGCTGAACCAGGATTCGATACCGACGCTGAAGGAAAGATAGGAGGAGAGCGCCACGATGATCGTCGGCACCACGGCGATCAGGATAAAGCGCCGGACCAGCCGGATATGCAGCCTCGACCCGGCAAGACCGCGCCGCCGCTGCGCCCAGACGGTGACCAGCCGCCGGGCGACGACGGCGCCGACGGCCAGCAGCAGGACAAGATCAAGATTGAGAAGAAAGAGTATCCGCCGCGGGTTGTGGCCGAGCGGCGTGGCCCCGGTCAAGGCGGCATAGGTGGCGATCCCGAAACCCACCGCCGCCACGGCGAGAACCACCATCGCCTTGCGGCCAAGTCCGATCCGCACCGCCCATTGCCAAGTTTTGCGCGATAACGGCACATCACGCTCGTCCGCGTTATTCATGTTCGGATGCATCCCGTGGCGGGACAGGAGTCCCGCTTCGGCGCCTATCTTATGCTGCGGGAAACCTCGATGTCCAATTCCCGGATCTTCTTGCGCAAGGTGTTGCGGTTCAACCCCAGCAAGGCCGCCGCCCGGATCTGGTTGCCGCGCGTCGCCGCCAGGGTAAGCTGGATCAGCGGCCGCTCCACCTCGCGCAGGATGCGGTCATAGAGACCGGCGGCAGGCAGTCCGTCCTTATGCGCGGCGAAATATTCGGTCAGATGGTGCTCGACCGCACCCCCCAGCCCCTGGCCCGGCGGCAAATCAGCCGCGGCAGCCGATTCCGGCATCGATTCCGAAAGCTCGGCCTCGATGACGTCGAGCCCGATGACCTCCTGCGAATAAAGTGCGGCCAGCCGGCGGACGAGGTTTTCCAGTTCCCGGATATTGCCGGGCCAGCGATAGGCGCGAAGCCGTTCCATGGCGGCGGGTTCGATACCCTTGATCGGCAGTCCGTCGGCTTGCCCCAATGCGAAGAAATGCCGGATCAGCGCCGGAATATCCTCCGTCCGCTCCCGCAGGGCCGGCAGCCGGATAGGGACGACGTTCAGCCGGTAGAACAGATCCTCGCGGAAGAGACCCTGGCGGATGTGCTGGCGCAGGTCGCGATGGGTAGCGGCGACGATGCGGACATCCGTGCGGATCGGAACGCGCCCGCCGACGGCGGTATATTCGCCCGATTGCAGCACGCGAAGGAGGCGCGTCTGCGCCTCCAGCGGCATGTCGCCGATCTCGTCGAGAAAGAGCGTGCCGGCCTGCGCCTGCTCGAAACGGCCGACCGTGCGCGCCGTGGCCCCGGTGAAGGCGCCCTTCTCATGGCCGAAAAGCTCGCTCTCGATCAGCTCGCGCGGAATCGCCGCCATGTTGACGGCGACGAAGGGGCCGGCCCGCCGCTTGCCGAAATCATGCAAAGCGCGGGCGACCAGCTCCTTGCCGGTGCCGCTTTCGCCGGTGATCATGACCGTAAGATCGGTGCCCATCAGCCGGGCGAGGATCCGATAGATATCCTGCATCGCCGCCGAGCGGCCGATCAGCGGCAGTTGCTCCTCGGCGGTGACTTCCTCTTCGTCCGGCACGGCCACCCTGGCCTTGGGCGCCGTCAGCGCCCGCTCGACGACATTGACCAGTTCACGCAGATCGAAAGGCTTCGGCAGATATTCGAAAGCGCCGCGCTCCGTCGCCTTGACCGCCGTCATCAGCGTGTTCTGGGCGCTCATGACGATGATGCGCAGCTCCGGGCGCAGCTTCTTGATCCGGGGAATGAGGTCGAGCCCGTTTTCGTCCGGCATGACCACGTCGGTTATGACGAGATCGCCCTCGCCTTCCTCCACCCAGCGCCAGAGGGTGGAAGCATTGCCCGTGGTCTTGACGTCATGGCCGAGCCGCCCCAACGCCTGATTGAGAACCGTCCGGATTGCCCGGTCGTCATCCGCCACCAGAATGGTCGAATGAGTCATCAAATCTTCCCTCTCATTAAGCGTCCGCTACTGGATGTCAGCCATTGGGCGCCATCGGCAGAAAGATGCGGAACACGGTTCGCCTCGGCTGACTGTCGAACTCGACGACGCCGCCATGGTCGCCGATGATCTTCGCAACCAATGCAAGACCTAGACCAGTTCCATTGTGCTTCGAGGTGACAAAGGGATCGAAGAGATTGCCCGCCATGTCCTGGGGGATGCCCCCGCCATTGTCGCTGACGGATACGACCAGGGGCAGCTGCACCGTGCTTTTCCAGTTCCCGGCGACGGCCAGCCGGACTCCATGCTGATAGGAGGTCGCCAAGCCGATCTCGCCCCCGTCTTCAGGCGCCGCTTCCGCCGCATTCTTGACGAGGTTGAGAAAGACCTGAACCAGCATGTCACGATTGCCGAGTACCGACGGCAAGGAGGGATCATATTCCTCGACGAAGCGCAGATGCCGCGCAAACCCGCTCTGCGCCAGCTTGCGGACGTGATGGAGCACGTCATGGATATTGACCGGGCGGCGCTCGATCGGCCTTGAATCCGAGAATATCTCCATGCGGTCGACGAGCTTCACGATCCGGTCGGTCTCGTCGCAAATGAGCCGCGTCAACTCGCGGTCGGCTGGGGAGGCGGTCTCCTCCAGAAGCTGGGCGGCGCCCCTGATCCCGGAAAGCGGGTTCTTCACCTCATGCGCCAGCATGGAAGCCATGGCCGTCACCGAGCGAGCGGCGCTCCGGTGGGTAAGCTGCAAATCGATCTTCTGGGCGATCGAGCGTTCCTGAAGCAGGATGACCAAATTATCGGCACTCTCACCGAGCGGTGCCACTTGTATCATCACCACCCGCTGGCCGAGCCGCGCCGTGTCGATCGAAACGGCATGGTCGGAAACGCTGTTCCCGGTCGCCAGCACCGAATCGATGAGGTTGAAGACCGGGCTGTCCGGCGGCAGGAACTCCTGAAGCGTGCTGCCGATCAGCGTCGGCGCGCTGGCCTCGAAGAAATTTTCGGCGGCGGCGTTGACGAAGAGAATGCAGGAATTCCCATCGACCACCAGCACCGGACTCGGCATGGCGGTAAGCACGCTCGCCGCATCCGGGACCAGCCGCCCCGGTGGCCGCGCCGCCGCCGCGCCATTTCCAAGCCTGCCGCCGGTTCTGGGCCTGCTCATTTCTTTAGGCCGCTTCCGCCGGCTGTTGAGGCCGGTCCTGAAGAAGCCTGTCGTAAAAATTCTCGACCATCCCCTTCACCACATCGGCGGTGGCGGTGGTATTGACGGCGGCCCGGAATTCGGAGGCGCCGCGCAAGCCCTTGACGTACCAGCCGATATGCTTGCGCGCCAGCCGCACGCCGGTCTCGACACCGTAATGCGTCATCATCGCCTCGTAATGCGCCAGTACGATATCGCGCTGAACGGCCAGCGGCGGATCGGGAAGGCGTTCTCCGGTCTTCAGATGATGCGCCACCTGATTGAGGAACCAGGGCCGTCCATAGGCGCCCCGCCCGATCATGACCCCGTCCGCGCCCGAAAGCGCCAGGGCGTTCGACGCATCCTCGACGCTGACGATGTCGCCATTGACGATGACCGGAATCCGGACCGCCTCCTTGACCTCGCGGACGAAGCTCCAATCCGCCGAGCCGCCATAGAACTGGCAGCGCGTCCGCCCATGAACCGTGACCATGGCGATGCCGCATTCCTCGGCGATCCGGGCGAGGTTGGGCGCGTTGCGGTTGGCATCGTCCCAGCCGGTGCGCATCTTCACCGTGACCGGCACCGGCACCGCCTTCACCACCGCTTCGAGGATGCGCGCGGCCTTGAGTTCGTCGCGCATCAGCGCCGAGCCCGCATGGCCGTTGACGATCTTCTTCACCGGGCAGCCGAAATTGAGGTCGATGATGCGGGCGCCACGATCGACATTGAGCCGTGCCGCCTCCATCATCACCTCGGGCTCGCAGCCGGCGAGCTGCACCGACATCGGCTGTTCGCCCTCGGTATGGGCCGACATGGTGAGCGACTGCCGGGTTGCCCGGATCATCGCCTGGCTGGCGATCATCTCGGACACGACGAGCCCCGCCCCGTGGCTTTTGACCAGGCGTCGAAACGGCTGATCCGTGACGCCGGCCATAGGCGCCAGGATCACCGGATCCTCGATTGTCACGTTTCCGATAAATATGCTCATATTTGGCGTAAAGCTGACCTCTGCCTAAATTTAAGGCCTGCCTAAAATTAAGGCCCCGCTCCCACCATAATAACGTCGGTGACGAATTTCACGCCAAGAAATCCGAGTGTGAGCAACAAATAGGCCAAAAGCACGAATCGCGCGGCCCGGCGCCCCCGGATCCCCGTCCGCCGATGGGCGAGGAGCAGCGTGCCGATGACGGCGAAGCTCGCCAATGAGAACACCGTCTTATGATCGAAGGCGAGAAGCCGCCCATCGAGGAAATGCTGCGCCGCCATGCCGCTGATCAGCCCGCAGGCAAGCACGGCCTCGACCGTCCACAGCAACGTCACTTCAAGCCGCTCCGCATCGGACAAGGCCGGAAGCCGCCGCGACAGCGCATTCGTGCGCTTGGCCTTGAGCGCCTCTTCCTGAAGCAGCACCGCGGTTCCGGCGACGGCGGCGATGGTCAGGAGCCCATAGGTCACGACCGCCAGAACGATATGCACATCGACCCAGCCCGCCGGCACGCCCCCCGCCAGCGGCCGCGCCGAGTGGCCCCCCCAGATCGTCGCCAGCCCGCCTAGGATCAAAAGATAGGGAACGAGCAGCAAGGTCAGCCGCCAACCCTGGCGGGTAAAGGCGGCAACAAAGCAGAACAGCCCCATCGTCGCCGCGATCGACACCCAGAGCGCCACCGCGAAACTGGTGCGCCAGCTCTCATGAAACTGCGCCACCGCCCAGGCCCCAGGCCCGGCCACGGCCAAGAGCAGCACGCCCCAGAACAGCGCATCCCTCCCCTCGCCCGCCCGGAAGCGAACGATCGGAACCGGCACCATCGCCGCCAGCGCCATCAGGCTGAATACAAAGCTCGTCGACATGGCAGGGTTATAGCACGGAACGTGCCAGGGGGATGGGATTGTGGGGAGTCGGAACGGATTGCCGATTGGCGGCACATCATTATTCTTGTCTAACCATCTCAACCAACTTCTGAAAAAAGCGATCAACATCTTCGTGAATCTCCTCGCCTATCATGGCTGCCGCCACGTTTTCACGAATCAGCTGAACCGACGGATTCCCCGACCTCAGTGTATGAAAGAGAGAATCGTCATTCTCGAATAAAATCCGTTTACCGTTCACCGCCCTAAACGCTTCAGCCGATACGTTTTTCCAACTCCTGCCGGGGGATAGCGTGAGGTTTTGGCCAACAAAATAATCCTCGATCGTTTGCGTGACTGGATGCGTGAAGAGATTGTCATAATCATGTTTTAATAGGCGAAGTGCCGCGCGTTTCCAGGCATCCGGCACCAACAAATAATTCTCGATGTTCTTCCGCCTCCACTCAAGTAGTGTTGGATTATCATGAACAGGGTGATATGCAGCGTCGTCATCATAATCAAATAAAATAAGTCGTTTTATATCGGGGATAATCTGTTTGAGTGCCGCAAAGTGTTTGTCAGCACTATCCCCCATGATTTTCTTGTCTCCACCACCCATTACTTTAAAGTACACCTTAGTCATAGCGTCCCTACCGCCGCAAGGTTCCGCCCACGCCCGGAGAATGCGTTCGTCGCTCTCTCCCTCAACATAAAGGATATATGGAGAAGTTTTTAGCTGCGCAATCTCCTCATTAGACACATCCGCCATTGCCCGCAGGATTTCATGCGTGCTTTCAATTCGAGTTGGTGCCTGCTGCAACAGCGATACGATTTGGGTTGCATCCACGCCTTTAACAAATTCTTCCGCATGGGTGGCGATTAAGAACTGAATACCGGTAACTGCGGATTTTAACTTGAAGTAATCCAATATTTCCCGCTGTAAATTGACATGTAAGTGAGCGTCTGGTTCATCCAGCAATATCGTGGTTGGTCCATAACCATATAGGAAAGCAAGCAGCGTCAGGGTTTGATGAAAACCGCTACCACCAGATATGATGTCGTAAGATTTTTCGCCTTGCTTATATTCTACAGTGATTCGCGTATCAACGCCCTGCCTGTATTCTGGCGGAAGCAGCGTCACATGAAACCAACGATTTACCGTATCTTGCAGTTCATTCCATTTATCAGATGGACGATAATCTTTTTGGATGCGCCCTTTCTCATCCCTGGGCGGTACGGGACAGACTTGCAGCAGGAGGTTGCGCAAAACGCTGCCCGGCTGGGCCTTACCCACTTGTTCCCGAATATTTCCCTTGTCCATCCATTTTTCGACAGGCTCTAGACCGGAGAATGGCGGGACGTAAGCAATTCGCGGCAATACGCCCTTTTCGTCTAGTTCTTTGAATTTTATCCATCCACCCTCCTCTTTGGCGGGAATCGCGTAAATAGTCTGCGCGGAATGATAGCGCATCTCCACGCCAAATGAATACGTTTCCCCACCTTTTTCTTGCCATTCGATGGTTATCTCAATCAAAATGTATTCTTGCTTCTGCCTTTTTCCATCGATTCTTGGCCATATCCGGTCGGTGCGGTCTTTCCAAAGCAGATTGAATTCTGGCAGCGGCAGTGCCGTGAAATTTGGAAGAACGAGCTGAATTCCTGTGGAGCCACTGCGTTTTGTAAGATGAAATGCATCAACACAGAATTGCCAAATCGCCAATGCCTGTAGAATCGTACTTTTTCCACTATTGTTTCCACCAACCAACAGATCGAATTGGGTGAAGTCATAAACCTGCTCTTTTACACTCTTAAAATTCTTGAGTGTTAGTCTGGTAATCATCAAATAAACCCTTTACGATGTCACAGCGCACGTCGAGTACCTGGGTTTTGGTGGATTCGGATACAAACAAGCATTCGTCATTTCGGTTAGATGCAGCCAAGCATGGGAACGTAACAAATCCTCACGTCAAGACAATGAAAAAACTGAAAAAACCCCACGCCTTCCCATCCAGATGACCGGCTTGGACAAAGGATAGGCCTCCAAGTTTCAGCCCATCTCCCTCACCCCGCCTCCGCCGCAACCTGTGCCACATCCCGATCGGCGAGATAGGCTGGCCGGATCGAGTAGGGCATTTCGATGCCGAGGCGGTCGAAGGTGTTCTTGAGGCGGCGGTTGAATTCGCGGCCGATGACCCATTGCCGGCGAGGCTGGGTCTTCATCCGGGCCTGCAATAGCACCCCGGTTTCCAGCATCTTGTCGAGGCCGAGGATCTCCAGGGGTTCCAGGATGAAGGGCTTGAATTCGGGATCGGCGGCAAGCTCCGCCGCCACGTCGCGCATCACCTGGATCACGTTGTCGATGTCCTCGCGGTAGGACACCGCGACATTGGCGACGAAATAGGAATAGCCCTTGGTCATATTGGAGACCGTGCTCACCTCGCTGAAGGGGATGGCGTGCAGGGTGCCGGCGACGTCCCGCAGCCGGATGGTGCGGATCGAGATGGTCTCGACCACGCCGGCATGGCCCTTGCCCAGATCGACCACGTCGCCGACCGCGAGCGTGTCTTCGAGCAGGATGAAAAGCCCGGTGATGAAATCCTTGACCAGCGCCTGTGAGCCGAAGCCGACGGCAACCCCCACCACCCCGGCACCTGCCAGCAAGGGGGCGATGTTGACGCCGAGTTCGGACAGCACCATCAAGGACGCCATGATGGCGACCACCACCGTTACTCCCGTGCGCATCAGCGGCAGGAGCGTGCGGGCGCGGGCGCTTCGCTGCGCGCCGCCCATCCCGGCGAGATAGTGCTCGATCATGGCCGAGAACACTTCCCAGAAAAACAGCGCGCCCGCGATCACCCCGGAGACGGTCAGGAGCTGCCCGCTCAGCCTTTTCCCGAGCGGCGTCTCGAACCAGGAGACGGACGGGACGTTCCAGATTTCGAGCACGGCCACCAGCGCCAAGGCATAGATAACGCCCGCCGCCGCCGCCATCGCCACCGGGTGATAGCGAAGGACGCGGGCTTCGAGCGTCGGCAGGCGGGCTTTTAGTCCGGCGCCGAACCCGAAACCGCGCCGGCTCGACCGCTTGATCAGGGCGACCAGGATGCGCGCCGCCAGCAGCGCCGCGATGCTGAGCCCCGTCGCCCGGAGGAAAAAGGGGAAGCCGCCATTGATATGGAGTGCGAACACCCCGAACATGCCCAATATGTAGGCGATGGCGAGGATGTGCCACGCCTCGGCGAGCCACCGCCGCAGAACCTGCCACCCGCTGCGCCCGTGTCCGTTGGCATCGCCGCCCCGGAGCCAATCCGCCACGATCCGGCGGTTGCGCAGGACGAAGACGACCGCCAGCCCGGCCAGAACGAAGATTACCGCTTTCAGTAGCAGGGCCTGAACGGCGACCGGAACCCCGAGCGAGCGTGACGATTCGGTCACGGCATAGCCGAAGGCGCTCCAGGAGACGAAGCGCCGGGTCCAGACATAGAGATAGTGCCGGCTTTCGCCGTTCGGCCCCAACAGCAGGAGCCGCCGCGCGAAAGCCAGGATGGTCCGGGCCGCAAGATAGGAAAAGACGAATACCATCGCCACGCTTGGCGGCCTGACTACGGTCATCATGCCATAGGCCGCACCGGCGAAGACCAGGATCGGCAGCGCGTCGGTGACGAAGCGGATGAAGATGAGCAGCAACCGCAGGCCGAGCCGGTCGCTGGCCCTGAACACGAGGGCGCGGCGTGGCCGGATCAGGAGTGCGCGAACGCCCCACTCGCCGAGAAGGGCCGCGCCGAAGATCGAACCGAGCTTCACGCCCAGATCGATCCAGCGGGCACGGGCCTGCGGGTTGTCGATCTGGTTCTCGAACCAGCCGAGCAGCTTTGGCGCGTCGAGAAGGACACTGAGCGCGTCGAGCGTGTCGGTGCCGATCGTGTTCATCCGCTCCGACAATTCGTCGAGCAGGCTCGGCGGCGCCGATTCGACTTCTTCGTCGTTTGCGTGCTCGACGGCGATGAGGGCGCGCAGATCCTGGATGAGCTTGGCGCGGGCGCCATCGTTTTCGAGCGTCTCGACGAGATGCCGCGCCTCGTCACTGCTGGCCGGGGGGCTGGCCGCCGGAGAGTTGGTGACGGGAGGGCTCGCCGGCTGCGCCGCGACCGGGCCTGAGCATGCGAGGAAAAGAGCGAGAAGGAGAAACAGGATCAGGGTCTTCATGCGCCGGAGCTTAGCCATGCGCCGGGGCCAAGGCCAAGCGTTCCGGCGCCCCGTCACAAAAACGCCCTGATTCGAGCCTGAATTCAGAGATGCCGCCCCAGCAGCAGGGAGCCGAGCAGCACCGAACCCGAACCGGCGAGAATCCCGCCCGAAATCCGGTTGAGCCAGAGCAGATGAATTTCCTGAAGGGATTTCCGGAAATACCCGGCACCGGCACAAAGTCCTACCCACCAGCAGAGCGAGCCCAAGGCCACGCCTGCCACCATCACCGCCGCCCGCGTCAGCGTCGCCCCCTCGCCGCCGAAGCCCATCGCCGTGAAAATGCCGACAAAGGCCAGGATGGTCACCGGGTTGGTGATGGTCAAAACGAAGGTCGAAAAAAAGGCGCCGAAGAAATCCTCCACCTTCCGCACGGTTTTCGTGGCCGGAACACCATGTTTCAGCAATGCCGTCACTCCGGCATAGAGCAAAAACGCCCCACCGCCGAACCGTAGCCAATCCTGATAGGACAGCAGCCAGTCGCTGACGATGGTCAGGCCGCAACCGGCGATGATCCCGAAGATCGTATCGGCGCAGGCGGCGCCAAGCCCCGACAGGAAGCCGATCAGGCTCCCCTCGAAAACCGCCCGGCGCACGCATAGCACCCCGACCGGACCGACCGGCACCGCAATCACGATGCCGACGATGATTCCCTTCACCAGATAAAGCAAAAGCATGGAGATTCGCCTGGATGAGGGGGCGGATTAAGGAGGCATCAAAGGCCGGGCAGCGGCCACCGCAGGCGCAGTCTATTGATCGCTTGCCTCAGCGCAACCTCTAATCGCCCGCCCGCCCGGAGAGCCCCCATGACCGGAGCCGAAAATAGCGCTACTCTAAGGGAGCCCGTCCTCGCCGCACGGGCATAAGGCGTCCTTCGAGACGCGGCCAAGAGGGCCGCTCCTCAGGATGAGGTACATCTGTGATGGCATTAAGATCTGTGACGGCATTAAGAAAAATCCTCATCCTGAGGAGCCGCCTCTTGGCGGCGTCTCGAAGGACGCACCGCGGATTTCCAGCCCAGCGCCCAATGACGGGCCAAAATTAGAATTGCATGAGGAGTGTCGGATATGCTGCGCGTGTTTTTCGCCTGTTTGATGCTTCTGGCGGCACCGCTGGCGGCGGAGACTCTCAATCAATCGAAACCGGCGGCTTATGAATTCGAGTTTCAGGGGATCGATGGCAAGGCCTTGCCGCTTTCCGCCTGGCGGGGACGGCCCGTGCTGGTGGTGAACACCGCCTCGCTTTGCGGGTTTACGCCGCAATATGCCGATCTCGAAATCCTCTGGCGGCGCTATCGGGATCGCGGCCTTGTCGTGCTGGGCGTGCCGTCCAACGACTTCGCGCAGGAGCCCGGCACCGAGTCGGAGGTCAAGAAATTCTGCGAATCGAAATTCGACATCGATTTTCCGCTGACGGCGAAGGCGCACGTCACCGGCGGGGATGCGCATCCCTTCTATCGCTGGATCGCCTCGCAACTCGGCGAAAACGGCGCGCCGCATTGGAATTTCCATAAATACCTGATCGCCCCCGATGGAACCCTCGCCGGCGCATGGCCGTCGCGGCAGCGTCCGACCGATGCCGCGATCACGGCCGCGATCGAACGCTACCTGCCGAACTAAGCGTCCTTCTCAAGGCGAGTTTGGGCTCAAGGCGAGTTTGGGGCCAGCCCTATCGGTTTTGCTCCGTGCCCGCCGGGTTCCCCATTCCCTTTGGTTCGCCCGGCAATGGGGACGAGCTGCCCGAGCCGACGGGTTTCTCTTCGAGATTGTAATTGGTGGCCTGCTTCAGCTCGGCCTCCGTCCGGTTCACGCTCAGGCGGTTGTTGGCGGAGATGAGTTCGTTGAAGTTCACGGCGATATCCTTGCCGCCGATTCCAAGAACGCTGCCAATGCTGAGGACGACCGCCGAGACCCTTCCGTCCTTCTCGACGACGATGTCGTGCACATCGCCCACCTTCTGGTTGTTCCTGTCATAGACCGTCGAGCCGATGAGCTTGGAGGCCCGCATTTCATCCAGCTTGATCGTATCGCTTCCGGTCGGGCTGGATTGCGAATAACCCGGCTGCGGGCTCGCGGCATAGGCTGAAGTGGCCCCAACCGAAACAAGCACCGCTAACGCAACGATCGCACTCTGGCTGTTCATCATCGTTCTCTCCCATCGTTATTTCGTAGGCATTTATCATTATAAAGTTCAGATGCGCCTACATGACAATGTAGCGCATATCTGGGGAACGGCAAGACCAAGCAAACGGTTCCTTGTTGCAGTAATATTGAGTCGTTCTGAATGCGAATATGGCATAATACGAACCGGTTTAATAAAACTATGTTTCACTCGGCAATAGTTCCGGTGAATTATTATAATTATTAAGTTCATTGAAGTCTTTATTTGTTTCAATTCTGCTTGATGAGCAGAAATTGATGGCGAGTTTGTCAAGGAAACCGAAGGAGCGCTCGATGATGAAAAGGCGGAGGTCCAGCCAGGACATAAGGCGGCAGGTTCAGGATATCGGGAACGCGACGGCGGGCGCCGTCGCGGCGGATCTGGATCCCGATTTGGTCGATGAGCAATCCCTGGAGGGGTTTCCGGCGAGCGACCCGCCGAGTTGGACGCCCGTGACCGGATCGCGCCGGACAGATGTCACCCGAAATAAGAAGTAACCGAACCAAAAAACGCATTGCGCGCGAGCCGTAACCGCGCGACCATTGTTTCCCAAGAGAGGCGCCGTCAGAGGCAAGTCTCCATCTGCCCCTTAACGGCGCTCACCGGCTTCTCTGAAGGAGGCGATTGTGAGCGAACAGGCAGATGTTGAACGGGGAGCGTCAGAGGGCGCTTTACCCCAAGGAGCCCTGCAAGAGGGCGTTTCAGCCAAGGCGGCGCCGCAAGAGGGCGCTTCATCCAAATCAGCCCCGCGCTGTGCCGCGTTGGTGGGCCCTTATCTTTCCGGCAAGACCACCCTTCTCGAAGGCTTGCTCTTTGCCGGGGGCACGATCGGCCGGCGCGGTTCCGTCCGGGAGGGCAACACCGTCGGCGACAGCACGCCCGAGGCCCGCGCCCGGCAGATGTCCACCGAAATGAACGCCGCGGCGACGAGCTTTCTCGGTGATAGCTGGTATCTCCTCGACTGTCCGGGCAGCGTCGAACTCACCTACGAGACGCAATGCGCGCTTCTCGCCGCCGACATGGCGGTCGTGGTCTGCGAGCCCGAGGCCGAGCGCGCGGCGACGCTGGCGCCGCTGTTCAAATTCCTCGACGATCATCGCATTCCGCACATGGTCTTCATCAACAAGATGGACACCGTCCCCGACCGGATCGGCGATGTGCTCGCCGCTCTGCAAAGTGCCTCGATGCGGCCTCTGGTCTTGCGGCAGGTGCCGCTTGGCGGGGCCGCGCAAGGGGGCGGCGAAGAAGGTGGGACCACCGGCTATGTCGATCTGGTCAGCGCCCGCGCCTATCGCTATCAGTCCGGCCAGGAATCGGCGCTGACCGTGGTCCCGGAGGGATTCTGGGAACAGGAAGGTGTCCTGCGTGAAGCCCTGATCGAAAAGCTGGCCGATTTCGACGATGCCCTTCTGGAGCAGATTCTCGAAGACATGGTGCCCCCGAAGGAAGAGCTTTACCGTCAGCTTGCCCAGGATGTGCGGGCCGATCTGATCGTCCCGGTGTTCCTCGGCTCCGGCCTGCGGGAAAATGGCGTTCACCGCCTGTGGAAGGCCCTGCGCCACGAGACCCCCTCGCCCGAGGAAACCGCGGCACGGCGCGGCCTCGATGCCGGCACCGGGGCCGGGACCGTCACCGAGATCTTCAAGACCTCCTATGCGCAGCACACCGGCAAGCTCTCCCTGGCCCGTATCTGGCGCGGCGGGTTGCAGGAAGGAATGAGCCTTGGCGGGACCAGGATCGGCGGACTCTTCCGCCCGCTGGGGAGCAGCCTCGAAAAGCTTTCCGCCGCCGGCTTCGGCGAGGTGGCGGCGCTCTCCCGGATGGAGGGGGTGGCAACCGGCGCGGTGCTGACCGACAACGGCAAGGCGCCGGAGCTTTCCCAGGCGGAACCGCCGCATCCCGTCTACGGCCTTGCCATCGCCGCCGAAAAGCGGAACGACGACGTGAAGCTTTCAGCCGTGCTGGCCAAGCTCATCGACGAAGACCCGACTTTGATCGTCGAGCACGATCCGGAGGCCGGCGAGACCGTGTTGCGCGGCCAGGGCGAGATTCATCTCCAGATCGCCCTCGACCGCATGCGGACCAAGTTCAACCTTGCCGTAACCGGAAAGCGGCCGCAGATCCCCTATCGCGAAACGATCCGCCACGGGGGCGAGCAACACGCCCGCTTCCGCCGGCAAAGCGGCGGGCATGGACAATTCGCCGACATCCAGATCGAAGTGAAGCCCCTCCCCAGAGGCAGCGGCTTCGCCTTCACCGATTCGGTGGTGGGCGGCACCATCCCGAAGAACTACATCCCCGCCGTCGAGGAAGGGGTCGCCGAATATCTGAAGCGCGGACCTTTGGGCTTCCCGGTCGTGGATGTCGTGGTCAACCTCTCCGCCGGGCAGTTCCATGCCGTGGACAGCTCGGATCAAGCCTTCAAGACTGTAGGGCGCATGGCGATGACGGAGGTCATGCCGAAATGCGATCCCCTGCTGCTGGAACCCGTGCACCACGTCGATATCTCCGTGCCCAACGCCTTCACCGCGAAGGTGCAGCGTCTGGTCACCAGCCGGCGCGGCCAGCTTCAGGGCTATGATCTCAAGCCCGGCTGGCGGGACTGGGATGTGGTCACCGCCTATATGCCGCAAGCGGAGCTTCACGATTTGATCGTGGAACTCCGCTCGGTTACCCTGGGTGCCGGAACCTTCACCAGCCGCTTCGACCATATGCAGGAACTGATCGGAAAACCCGCGGAACGCGTTGTCGCGATCCGCACCGAACAGGCGGCGCAGTAGCTCGGATGCGGTTACGTGATCGCGACATCAAACCCCAGGCGACGCCCCCACCACGATCAGTACGCGGCGGTTGCGCGGCTCACGCACCTCGCTCTGGGTCGGCACCGCGAGATCGTTCAGCCCGTGTCCCGAGGTGGCGATTTCGTCGGCGGAAACGCCCTGGTGGACGAGTTCCGCCTTGACCGCCGCCGCGCGCCGTTCGGAAAGCTTCTGGTTGTAGGCTTCGGAACCCGTGGTGTCGGTGTAGCCGGTCACGCCAATATGCACCGGCGGGCCCTTCTTGGCCGCCGCCGCCGCCTGATCGACGATCAAAAGCGCGCTACCGGTCAAACCGGCGCTGTCCCAATTGAAATAGATCGTATAGCCGGGCTGCGGCGCCGTGGGAGCGGCGGCAGCCGCCGCCGGTGCCATCGGGGTTGCCGCGGACGCTCGCGGCGTTTCCGCTTCCTCGCCCCCGAACAGGTAGCGCAGGGTGAGCAGGACCGAATGATTGTTGAGATCGCCCAGACTGGTCCTCTGTCCCGAGGCGCCGACGTCGAAGCTCGTATCGGTGGCGACGAAATACCGGTAATCGAGACCGAGCACGAATTGCGGCGCCAGCGCGTAATCGACGCCGCCGATCGCCTGATAGGCGAAGGTATCGTCGCTGCCATGGACGGGACCGGCGCCGGTGGAAACATGCGCATAGCCAAGGCCGAAGCCGACATGCGGCGTCAGCGGCACCTCCGGCACGACCAGGCCGAAATCATAGATGCCGTTCACCATGGCGCTGGCGGTTTCGGTGGTTCCGTTGACATGGACGCCGCCATAGGTGTCGGTGTCGTTCGAACGATATCCAGGTTCGAACTCGACCCGCAGCCCGTTGCCGAAAGCGTAGCCTAAATTGAGGATCACCGCCGGCCCGGTATTGCTTTCGATCGAGGTCTTCGGCAAAACCCCGCTGGTCTCATTTTTTTCCAGGAAGTTCAGGCCCGCACCGATGCCGGCATAGAAGCCGGGATCCGGCTCCTGCCCTTGCTGGAAGATGTCCTGAGCGGACGCGGCTCCGGACGCGGCCATGAGGCCGGCGGCCACAGCGCCGAAAATCGTTCTGGTTACATTCGACACGCGACGTCTCCCCAATCAAGCCGTTATCGGGCCGTATACGCCGTGCCGCCGTATTGGTTCCGGGAGTTTCCCTGTGGTTCGGAGGCCGGATCGCAACTGATGGCGGTTGACGCCATCGGCGTGTGATGGCAGAATTCGCCATCATGAAAGCTGAGTTGTTGATCCGGGAACGGGTCGTTTACCCGGATGGCAGCTTGGTGCAGATGGTCGTGTGGCGCGTGCCGAGGCCCGTACCGCCGACAGGACATGGATTCAAGTATAGCCTTGTCTATATCGTCGGCGGTGATCGCGTGTTGGGCTACGACAACGAGCGCGGCAAGGGCGACCACCGCCATGCCGATGGTGGAGAGGAGCCATTTTTATTCCGTTCGATCGATGATTTGGTCGAGCGGTTCGTTTCGGAGGTGGAAGCCATGCGGGGACTGAGATGAAGAAACAGGTATTCGTCGGGGGCAGTCTTCGCGATGCCGGACAGCGCATCGTCAGCGCGTGGCATCGCGCCGAGCGCGGTGAAGCGGTCGAGCCCGAGGACAACGTCACGTTCCTGTCCTGGTCGGCATTGGCGTCGGTGATGACGGATAAGCGCTATGAACTATTGCGCCATCTGCACCGGCATCCGGCCGCCAGCATCCGGGCACTGGCGCGTGATGTGGGAAGAGATTTCAAGCGGGTCCATGAGGATGTGACCGCCCTTGAAACCGTCGGTCTGGTCGAACGGGAAGGAAACCAAATCCGCGCCGACTACGAAGAGATCCGGGCTTCGATCCGGCTCGATGTCCCGGCGGCGTAGGCCAGCGCATGAAACCGGGGCGGACCGGAACCCGCCACCTGCACGGGCGTTCCCAATGGGCAGGCGCCGGGTTGGCGCCGGATTTCGGGATGGGACCGCATTTTGCGCTATCAGGCTTTGGCTTCGGATTACGACGGGACTCTGGCTCAGAACGGGCGGGTAGAGTTGGAGACGATCGGGGCGCTTGAAGCGTTCCGGGATTCCGGAGGGACCACGCTCCTCGTCACCGGGCGGCAAATCGGCGAACTGCAGAGTGTCTTCGATCGCATCGACCTTTTCGACTGCATCGTCGGCGAGAACGGCGCCCTGCTCTATTGGCCGGAAAGCGGCGAGACGGAACTCCTGGCACCGCCGCCGTCCCTGCCCTTGGTGACGCTGCTCCGTGCACGCGGCGTCGAGCCGCTGGTCCAGGGCCAAGCCATCCTCGCCTCGCTTACGACGCAGGAAGCCGTCATCATCGAGACTCTCCACGAAGAAGGGCTTGATCTGACGGTCATCCTCAACAAGGAATCGCTCATGGTCCTGCCGCGCGGGATCGACAAGGCGAGCGGCCTCACGGCAGCCCTGGCGAGGCTCGGCCTTGCCGCCGATACCGTTGCCGGCATCGGCGACGCCGAGAACGATCTGAGCTTCCTGCGGCTTTGCGGCTATAGCGCCGCCGTCGCCAACGCCCTCCCTGAACTGAAGGCGGAGACCAATCTCGTCACCAACGGCGCCTTCGGCCAGGGTGTCGCCGAACTGGCGGCGCTTCTAGCCCTATAGCGCCGTTCCACCACGTCGTTTCAAGTCTTTAGCGCCGTCCCTCGGCGGGGCGGACGGGTGGTGCCGTTGGCGGCATGGCGGCGGAGGCTGTTGCGGTGGCTGTAGCCGACATAGATCACCATGCCCAATGCCAGCCACACGAACAGCCGGATCCAGGTATCGATATCGAGCGAAAGCATCATGGCGAGACAGACCAGGATGCCGAGGATCGGCACCAGCGGCACGAAGGGCGTCCGGTAGGCGCGCGGCAGATCGGGCCTCGTCCGGCGCAGCACCCAGACCCCGCCGCAGACCAGGATGAAGGCCAGCAGCGTCCCGATACTGGTCATGTGCCCGAGTTTGCTGATCGGCACGAAGCCTGAAAACAGGCTGACGAAGATCATGAAGGTCAAATTCGAGCGCCAGGGCGTGTGCCAGACCGGATGAACGTCCGAAAAGAGATGCGGCAGCAGCCCGTCCTCGGCCATGGCGAAGAAAACCCGCGACTGCCCGAACAAAAGCACCAGCATCACCGAGGTGAAGCCGCAGATGATGCCGATTTTGACCAGAATATGCAGCCAATGATAAGGCGTGATGTCGATCGCCGTGGCGACCGGCGCCGGATCGCCCCGCATGGCGTGGTAATCGACCATCCCGGTCAGGACCAGGGAGAAGGCGATATAGAGAACCGTGCAGATGGCGAGCGAGCCTATGATCCCGATCGGCATGTTGCGCTTGGGGTCGCGCGCCTCCTGCGCCGCGGTCGAGACGGCGTCGAAGCCGATATAGGCGAAGAAGATGACGCCGGCCCCGCGCATGATGCCGCTCCATCCGAACTCGCCGAAGGTGCCGGTATTCTCCGGGATGAAGGGCTGGTAATGGGCGGTGTCGATGTAGAAATAGCCGACGCCGATGAAGGCGAGGATGATCGCCAGCTTGATCGTGACGACGACGGCGTTGACTGTCGCCGATTCCCGCATGCCCCGCATTAGCAGCAGCGACAGGCAGACGATCACGAACACCGCCGGCAGATTGATATAGCCCGTGACCTGGCTGCCATCGGCAAGCGTCGCCGTATCCCAGGGGCCGAGCACGAACCTTGCCGGCAGGTTGAAGCCGAGATCATGGAAGAAGGAGACGACATAGCGCGACCAGCTCACCGAAACGGTGGCGGCGCCGACGGCATATTCGAGCACGAGATCCCAGCCGATGATCCAGGCCACGAACTCGCCCAAGGTCGCATAGGCATAGGTATAGGCGCTGCCCGATATGGGAATGAGCGACGCGAATTCGCTGTAGCACATGCCGGCGAAGGCGCAGCCGATGGCGGCGACGACGAAGGAGAGCACGACCGCCGGCCCCGCATTCTCCGCCGCGGTGATGCCGGTGAGGGAAAACAGGCCGGCGCCGACGATGGCGCCGATGCCGAGCAGGATGAGGCTTGTCGGCCCCAGCGTCCGCCGCAGCCTGCCACTCTCCGCCTGCGTATGCAGATCCGCGACCTCTTTGGTGAGGAAGAGTTTCATGGCCCGTTGTACCTCCTTCTTGACGGCGGTCAGCCTACCGAGTCCGCCGTGATCCGGCAATTTGATTTGGCTCAAGGCGGAAAATCCGCCGAGATATATGGTTAATAAATCCCATATCTCTCACGTGATCATAGGAGGCAACCATGGCCGACACCAACATCGAGGTAAAAAAGGCGGCAGTACCCGCGCCGGCGCGGCAGCCCACGCCCGAACCCTGGCAGAGCTTCCGGAGCGAGATGGATAATCTCTTCGACCGGTTCTCCAGCAGCTTCGGCCTGCCGTCGCTGCACCGCATGTTCGGCATGGAGCCCCGCCTCATGGAGCCCCGCCTCACCACATCCTTTACCTTCAGCACCCCCGTCGTCGATGTGACCGAGGATGACACCGCCTACAAGATCGCCGCCGAGCTTCCGGGCATCGATGAAAAGGACATCGACGTCTCGATCACCGGCGACACCCTGGTCCTCAAGGGCGAGAAGTCCCAGAGGAAAGAGGAGAAGGAGCAGAATTATTATCTTTCCGAACGCTCCTACGGCTCCTTCCAGCGCAGCTTCGCCCTGCCCCGCGATGTCGAGCGCGACAAGATCGCCGCCGAATTCTCGAAGGGCGTCCTCACCCTGACCCTACCGAAATCGGCCGAGGCCCAGAAGCAGAACAAGAAAATCGAGATCAAGGCCGCCTGAGTTCAGGCAAGCCGGATTTTGCAGGGCGAGCGGCGCCGGAAGCTTGGAGGCAGGCTTCCGGCGCCGCCTCTTAACGATAGCTCTCCGTCGTTTTTGTGTTTTCTCACAAAAAAGACACCTGACCGCGGGAACAATGCTACTTTGATGTTCCCAAAGTCATTGCAAAGCTACCATGACGGAACCAACCACTGACACCTTCGATGCGTCCGGGCCGGATGGCGGTGGAGCCGACGGGCGGAGCGATGAGCCGACGCTGACCGAAACGGCGGATGCGGTTACGTCCCAGCCCGGCATCTTGCCGATGACGCAATCGGACACCCTCCGCTCCAGCCCGCTTGGGGCGCTGAGCACGGCGCAGATTGGGAAGCTGGTCCCGGCTGATCTGGCGGCGCTGACCGGAACGGCGACGGTCTTGTCTCCGGGCGGTATCGGCATCCTCGCTCCCGCCGCCTTGCAGGCTCAGGCCCAGCCGGCGAAGTTTTCCGTCCCGGCACCGACGCTCACCGCTGGCGCCAATGGAACGCTGAAATTCAACCTCATCTGGGATTCGAGCGTCGCCAAGGCCCCGGCCGGGTTCAAGCAAGCCGTCATCGATGCGGCCCAAATTCTGGGCGGTTTGCTGAGCGATCCCATCACCGTCAATATCAATGTCGGCTATGGCGAGGTCAATGGCGCGGCGCTTGGCAGCAATAGCCTTGGCGAGGGCGGTTCGTATTCCAGCCTGTATAGCTGGGATCAAATCGACCCCGCTCTGGCGGCAGTCGTCCCCGCCGACTCCCTGCCCGCCTCCGATCCCTTCCCTTTCACCAGCATCAGCGTCTCCACGGCGGAGCAAAAGGCGCTGGGACTGAGAGGCGCCTCCACGGCCAGTGATGGCGTCATCGGGTTCAGCAGCTCCGCCGCTTTCACCTATGATCCGAACAATCGCGGCGTGTCCGGCAAATATGACTTCATCGGCGTGGCCGAACACGAACTCGCCCACGCCCTCGGCCGGGAGGTAGGGACCGCAAGCTCTCCCTACCCGACTCCGCTTTCGTTCTTTCAGTATACGGCGGTTGGCCAGATCAATTCGGCTTATAGCACGCCCACCTCCGGAACCTATTTCTCGATGGATGGCGGCACAACACGGCTACGGAATTTTAGCGTAAACAACGACAGCGCCGATTGGTTGAACACTTCAATAAATGATTCATTCAATGCCATTTCGCCTTCCGGCAGAGCAAATGGTATTTCAGCAGCCGATATTCTGACGATGGAGGCATTGGGATTCAGCACTGCCGGCGATCAAACCCCGATCGTTACGGCGGTATCGACCGACACAACCCCCGGCAAGTCGATTTCGGTGTCGTCGATGTTCCGCACCAGAGATCCGGATGGCGATAAGATCACGCTTTACCAGATACAAGATGTGTCCGGTCTGGGATCGATCAGTCTGAACGGTGCCACGAACCTCTCTTCGCAACGGGGTTATTACGAGGTTTCGGCGGCGGATCTGTCGAAACTTACCTATACGGGCAGCTCCGCGTTCGGCACGGAACATCTTAATGTTTCGGCTTACGATGGGACCAACTGGAGCCAGGGAGCTTCCGTCTCCGTCGGCATCGTCTCGATGCCTGTCGTGACACCGAAGCCGATCAATGTCGGCTTCGGGCAAACTTTGTCGGCGTCGTCGCTGTTCAATGCCAGCGATTCCGATGGCGACAAAATAACATATTACGAGTTCGTCGATGTCAACACCGTAAATAATGAGTCCGTATTCGGGCAATTCTACACAAATGGTGCCAATAATTTCGCAACGCAGCCCGGTTATTTGGAAGTTTCCGCGGCGGATCTATCGCAAATTTCATTTGCGGCAGGCTGGGCATCCGGAATCAGCCAAATCTCGATTGCGGCCTATGACGGGACGGTGTGGAGCTTGCCGGCTCTCGTCAACATCGCCGTCAATCAAGTCAACGTCACGGATCAGACGCCGGATCAAGTCTGGGCGCAGGGGCAGAATGTCTCGCTCGCACTTCCGTCCGACGCCTTCATCGATCCCAATGGCGAGGCGCTGACCTATACGGCCACCCTATCCGATGGTTCGCCTTTGCCATCCTGGCTCAGCTTCGATACGAAGACCGCGATCTTCACCGGCACGGTGCCGGCCGGCATGCAGACTTTCTCGATCAAGGTGGCGGTAACCGATACCAGCAACCTGACCGGGAGCGAGATCTTCGCGGTAACGGTGCCCGCCGCCGCCCCCGTCATCGCCAGCCAGACCACCCCCCAAATCTGGGTTCACGGCCAAACGGTAGCCTTCGGACTTCCCCCCGCCACCTTCAGCGATCCCAATGGCGAGACGCTGACCTATACCGCCACCTTGTCCAACGGCGCCGCCTTGCCGTCATGGCTCCGCCTCGATCCGGCGACGGCCATTTTCACGGGCACGGTGCCGGCGGGCGCCCAGAGTCTGACATTGACGGTGAAGGCGACGGATACCAGCAATCAATCCGTGACCGAGACCTTTGCCGTGATCATACCGTCGGATCAGCAACTGACGCAGATCGCGGCTTTGACCGCCGACGAGATCAGGGCGCTGACGCCCACCCAGCTCAGCACTTTCTCGGTGACGCAGCTTGCCGCTTTCGGCACGGCGCAGCTGGCCGAAGTGCTGACCTCGGCGCAGCTGGCGGCGCTGAGCACCACCCAGCTCAATGGGCTGTCGGCGACGCAGTTCAACGCCCTCGGCACGGATCAGTTCGGCGCGCTGTCGGCAACGCAGCTCGGCGGTTTGTCGGTGACGCAGATCAGGGGGCTGAGCACGGCGGATATCGCCGCCCTGAACCCGCTTCAGCTCGGAGCACTGACGACGGCGCAAATCGGCGTGCTGACGGCGACGCAGCTCGGCAATCTGACTTCGACGGAAATGACGGAGTTGACGGTCACGCAGCTTGGGCGGCTGTCGGTGACGCAGCTTGCCGCTTTCGGCACGGCGCAGCTGGCCGAAGTGCTGACCTCGGCCCAACTATCCGCAATGAGCACCACCCAGCTCAACGGGCTGTCGGCGACGCAGTTCAACGCTCTCGGCACGGACCAGTTCGGGGCGCTGACGGCGACGCAAATCAGCGGGCTGTCGGTGACGCAGATCCGGGGCATGAGCACCGCCGATATCGCCGCCCTGAACCCGCTCCAGCTTGCCGCACTGAAACCGGCGCAGCTCGGCGTGCTCTCGACGACGCAGCTCGCCGGCATCCTGACCGTTACCGAAATAGCGGCGTTGAGCGCCACCCAGCTCGGCGCCTTCTCGGTGACGCAGTTCAATGCCCTCGGCAGCGATCAGTTCGGCGCATTGACCACGACGGAGATCGCCGGGCTGTCGGCGACGCAGCTGCGGGGGCTGAGCAGCACCGATATCGCCCTGCTCTCTCCGCTCCAACTCGGCGCGCTGACGACGACGCAAATCGGCGTGCTGACGGCGACGCAGCTCGGCAATCTGACCTCGACGGAAATGACGGAGTTGACGGTCACACAGCTTGGGCGGCTGTCGGTGACGCAGCTTGCCGCTTTCGGCACGGCGCAACTGGCCGGCGTGCTGACCTCAGCGCAACTATCCGCGCTGAGCACCACCCAGCTCAACGGGCTGTCGGTGACGCAGTTCAACGCTCTCGGCACGGATCAGTTCGGCGCGCTGACGGCGACGCAAATCGGCGGGTTGTCGCTGACTCAGATCCGGGGCATGAGCACCGCCGATATCGCCGCCTTGAACCCGCTCCAACTCGCCGCACTGAAGCCGGCGCAGCTGGGCGTGCTGACGGTGACGCAGCTTGCCGGCATTCTGACCGTCACCGAGGTGGCGGCGTTGAGCACCACCCAACTCGGCGCCTTCTCGGTAACGCAGCTTGGCGCCTTCGGCGGCGATCAGTTCGGTGCGCTGACCACGACGGAGATCGCCGGGCTGTCGGCGACGCAGCTGCGGGGGCTGAGCAGCACCGATATCGCCCTGCTCTCTCCGCTCCAACTCGGCGCGCTGACGACGACGCAAATCGGCGTGCTGACGGCGACGCAGCTCGGCAATCTGACCTCGACGGAAATGACGGAGTTGACGGTCACACAGCTTGGGCGGCTGTCGGTGACGCAGCTTGCCGCTTTCGGCACGGCGCAACTGGCCGGCGTGCTGACCTCAGCGCAACTATCCGCGCTGAGCACCACCCAGCTCAACGGGCTGTCGGTGACGCAGTTCAACGCTCTCGGCACGGATCAGTTCGGCGCGCTGACGGCGACGCAAATCGGCGGGTTGTCGCTGACTCAGATCCGGGGCATGAGCACCGCCGATATCGCCGCCCTGAGCTCGCTCCAACTCGCCGCACTGAAGCCGGTGCAGCTTGGCGTGCTCTCGACGACGCAGCTTGCCGGCATCCTGACTGTTACCGAGGTGGCGGCGTTGAGCACCACCCAGCTTGGCGCCTTCTCGGTGACGCAGCTTGGCGCCTTCGGCAGCGATCAG
>Ga0265327_10001033_pt1 | contig 39244 bp, 41 predicted proteins | sample 41621metaG_FD_202089 | JGI IMG/M metagenome (GOLD analysis project Ga0265327, IMG submission 202089) | Rhizosphere microbial communities from Carex aquatilis grown in University of Washington, Seatle, WA, United States - 4-16-21 metaG | ecosystem: Host-associated > Plants > Roots > Rhizosphere... | reverse complement strand
AGGCCGTGCTCGAGGAGATCGCCTCGCGCATGCTGCGCCGCCGCTCGACCAACGAGGAGCTGGGCTCGATCACCGTGTCGATCGGCCTGGCCGAGCTGCGCGCCAACGAAGCCGCCACCGACCTGCTTGAACGCGCCGACGCCGCCCTCTACGCCTCCAAGCGCAACGGCCGCAACCGCCTGACCAACGCCGGCAAGACCCTGGTCGAAGCGGCCTGACGACGAAACGGACGGACCGCTAGATCGCCGAATAGGCCATCGAGGCGGGCCCCACCCCGTGCCAGATTTCACCGCCGGTGGACGGGTTGTAGGACATGTAGCCCCAGTCGCCCGCGGCGTTGCGGAAGGCGAGGTCGGAGAGTCCGTCGCCGTTGTAATCCGCGCTACCGATGACGCTGTATGCGGTCGAGGACGGCCCGGCTCCATGCCAGGTCTCGCCGCCACCGGGATTGACGCTCATGAAGCCCCAGTCGCCGGAGGCGATGTTGCGGAAGGCCACGTCGAGCACGCCGTCGCCGTTGAAGTCGCCGAGGCCGACGGCGGCGTAGCCGGTCCCGGTGGGACCGATCGGGCGCCAGACCTCCCCGCCCGAGGGGTTGACGGTCATGTAACCGAAGTCGCCGGTGGCGTTGTTGCGAAAGGCGATGCCGTCCACTCCCGCCCCGTCGAAGTCCCCGACGCCGACCGCCGAATAGGCGGCGGAGGTCGGGCCGACCCCGTGCCAGGTCTCCCCGCCCGAGGCATTGGCCGTCATGTAACCCCAGTCACCGGCCGTGTTGCGGAACGCCACGCCGATCCGCCCGTCGCCGCCGAAGTCGCCGGACCCTAGGGCGGCATAGGCCAGGGACGTCGGCCCGATGTCGTGCCAGGTCTCGCCGCCCGAGGGGTTGACGCTCATGAAGCCCCAGCCGCCGGTCGCGTTGCTGCGGAAGGCGATGTCCAGCACCCCGTCGCCGTTGAAGTCGCCCTTGGCGATGGCCGAATAGGCGGTGGAGGTGGGCCCCACCGGATGCCAGATCTCGCCGCCCAACGGGTTGGCGGTCATGAAGCCGAGGTCGCCGGTGGCGGTGCTGACGAAGGCCACCGCCGAGGTGGGCCCGCCGCCGAAATTATTGTCGATGGTCGTCGGCGCGTTTTGTAGGATGAAGTCGCTCAACCGTAGAGCGGACGCTGTCACGTTGGCCAGGGTCACGGTCGTCCCCCCGCCCAGCGATATCACCGCGTCGGCGCCGGATTGGCTGGCTAAGGCCAGGACATCGGCCAGGGAATGCAGGCCCGTGAAGGCCGACAGGTTGATCCTGTCGCCCTGCGCCTGCGAGAAGTCGGTGACGGCGTCCGCGCCGCCGCCCGCGCGAAACACGAACCGGTCCGCGCCCGCCCCCCCAGTCAAGGTGTCGTTTCCGCCGCCGCCGTTCAGAACGTCATTGCCCGATCCGCCGGTGATGGTGTCCGCCCCGGCCCCGCCTTGGACATTGGCGCTGCCTGAGCCGCCGGTCACGGTCTCGCCGTCGTCGCCGAGATAGACCGTGTCGTGGCCGCCGCCGAGGAAAACGCCCCCCGTCTGGGTCCCGCCGCGCCCGTCGTAGAGGTCGTCGCCTATGGTTCCCAGGTGCACCTGGCCGTTGATCGTCCCTGTGTTGCGCAGTTGGCTGCCCGAACCATTGCCCAGCACCACCTGGCCGTTGAGGGACCCGACGTTGCTGAGATTGATGTTGACGCCGCTGCCGGCAGTGCTGATGGCGTACTCCGCCGTGACGGAAGCGTTGTCGATGATGGTCAAGGTCCCGCCCGGCCCGGTTGCGACCACACCGTAGCTGTGGCCGCTGGCGGAGACGCTGAAGGGCGTTGCGATCGCCACGAAGCCGGTCGTCATTCGGACGCCGATGACCTGGTCACCCTGTACTTGCAGCGCCCCGCCGGTGGCGATGCTGGCGTCGCCTTCGCTCGAGATGCCGACGGCGAGCCCGGCGCTGGCGGTGACGTTGATGGATGTGTTGAACGTCGAGAACGAGCCGCCGCCAGTCAGGTCGGCGCCGATCGCCCCGCTGTTCCCTGTGACGTCGAGTTCCCCGTCCGAGAGCCTGACCGTGACGGGACCGCCGGCCGCATAGATTCCGGAGGCCGTCGAGCCGGTCCCCGATGACGTCACTGTCAGGCTGGATCCCGAGGCGCTGAACACCGCATTGCGCGCGTCGAGACGAATCCCGACCAAGGCATGGCCGGCCATGGCGTCCTGTACCGTCGCCCCGACTTGGGAGAAGGCGAGGTTGCCGGAGCCGGTGATCTCGTAGGCGCCGGCTCCCCCGTTCCAGCCGGAGAACACGAGGGTCTGAAGCGACACCGTGGTGGCCTGGTTGACGATGATCGGGCTGTAGGGAAGGCCCGAGCCGAACACGAAGTCCGAAGCCACCAGGCTGCCTAGGGTGACGCCCCGCAGCGTCACCGAGCCGGTTCCCAGAGCGATCTTGACCCCATTCGCGGTCTGGGTCGCCTGGGCGAGCACCTGCGACAGCGAGACGTAGCCGATCTGGGTGACGTCGATCTGATCCCCGTCGGCGAGGGAGAAATCGGTGATGACGTCGTCGCCGCCGTTGAGCTGCATGACGAAGGCGTCGGCGCCGGTCCCGCCGGTAAGGACGTCATCGCCCCAATAGGGGCCGTGAGAGCCGCTGACCGAAACGCTCGCGATCAGCCGGTCCGACCCGGCGCCCCCGTTGATGAACGAGCCGGGTGCGGCGGCGGTGATGGTGTCGTCACCGCTCGTGCCGTTGATGATAACCTGATCGCCGCCGAGATCGGTCGGACCCGGCCCCCAGTTGCTGAAGGTCCACCCGGCCGCGGAGAACGATCCGGTGGCGTCCATGTCCACAATGACGTGGGCCATGACGGGCCAGCCGTAAAAATTGTAGCTCCAGCCGGGGTACCAGGGATTGGAGACGGCGAGGGTGTTGGACAGTCCGGCGCCGAACTGACTGCTGTTGAAGATCGCTTCGTAAACGCCGGGAATGTCGTTGCTGAACTGAAGGTTCTCGATGCTCGAGAGCGTGACCTGATGGAAGTCGGTCGTGTAATAGTTCGAGAACACCTGGAAATAGTAGGACGGAATGAACTGCCCGAGCGAATACGGGCTGTACGGATTACGGTCGACCAAGGTGTCCTGACCGTCGCCGCCGCTGACCAGCACTGTCGGACCCAGATAGGAATAGATGCCGAACTGGAACTGGTCGTTCCCCGACGTGCCGAGGTAGTGATCGTTCGACCAGATGATCGGCTGATAGTTGGCCGCCTGCAGATCGCTCAACTGGACATTGTCCAGGGTCAGGGTGTCGCCGCCGCCGAGGTTGATGACCACGTTGGCGCCGGACTGGGTCGAGACGGCGACCACGTCGGCCATGCTGAAGAAGCGGTGCAGGCCGACGAGACTGATCTGGTCCTGCTGGGCCAGGGAGAAGTCGGTGATCTCGTCGTGCCCCCCCGACGGGAAGAACATGTCGGCGCCCGCGCCGCCGGTCTGCACGTTGTCGCCCGCGTCGCCCTTGATCTGATCCGCGTAGGCCGACCCGATCAGGTTCTGGAAGTTCAGCAGGGTGTAGTTGGCGCCGGTGTAGAAATTGACGTTCTGAGATGCGCCCTGCTGTCCCAGATCGACGCTGACGCCCTGTCCGGAATGGGCGAAGGAAATGGTGTTGACGCCCCCGCCGCCGTCGAGGACGTCGGTTCCGCCGTCACCCTCGATGGTGTCGCTGAAGGCCGAGCCGATGACGTTATGGAAGTTCACCAGCGTATCGACGCCGGCGCCGCCTGTGTCCTGGGCCGACGGCGGCGTCTGGTAGTAGGACGACCCCTCGTAGTAGAGGCTGACGTTCACGCCTGCCGTGGCGTGGGCGTAAGAGACGGTGTTGTTTCCGCCGCCGCCGTCCAGGACGTTGTTCCCGGAATCGCCCTCGATGGTGTCGTTGAACGCCGAACCCACGACGTTCTGGAAATTGGACAGGGTGTCGTGCCCTGCGCCCCCCGTGTCCTGCAAGGTCCCCTGCAGCGCCAGGCTGACTGTCACACCTGCGCCCGCCGAGGCGAAGGAGACGGTGTTCACCCCACCGCCGCCGTTCAGCACATCGTCGCCGCCGCCGCCGTCTATAGTGTTGTTGCTGGCGTCGCCGGTCAGGACGTCGTTAAACGCAGAGCCGATGATGTTCTGGAAGTTCGAAAGCGTGTCGGCGCCGTCGCCGATCGTGTTCTGCGAGGTTCCCTGCAACGCCAGGCTCACGGTCACCCCGGCGCTCGCCGAGGCGTAGGACACCGTGTTCACCCCGCCGCCGCCGTTCAGCACGTCATCGCCGACGCCGCCGTCGATGGTGTTGTCGTTGGAATCCCCCGTCAGCGTGTCATTGAACGCCGACCCCAGGATGTTCTGGAAGTTCGAGAGCGTGTCGTGGCCGGCGCCGACCGTGTCCTGGGCCGCTCCCTGCAGCGCCAGGCTCACCGTAACGCCAGAGCCGGCGTGGGCGTAGGACACGGTATCCGTGTAGCCCGGGTAGCCGCCCACGCCGTTGATCACGTTGTCGCCGCCGTCACCCTCAAGGATGTCCGAGCGGTAGCTTCCGGTCAGGTTCTGGAAGTTATTAAGGGTGTCGACCCCGGCCCCGACGGTGTCCTGCGCCTGGCCCTGCAGCGCCAGGCTGACCTGCACGCCCGCCGTGCTGCCCGTGTAGTCGACGGTGTTCACGCCGCCGCCGCCATCCAGGACGTTGTTGGCGCCGTCCCCAACGATGGTGTCGTTGAACGCCGAGCCGATCGCGTTCTGGAAATTCTTGATCGAGTCGTTGAAGGAGAATGCGAAGTAGTAGACTCCGCCCCCGGCGCTTTGCTGGGCCAGGTTGACCGTGACGCCCACCGATGCATGGGCGAACGACACCGTATTCACCCCGCCGCCGCCATCCAGGTAACCGGACAAGGCCTGACCCGTGCTGCCGTAGTCGACGGCTTCCAGGGTATCGTCGAAGGCCGATCCTATGAGGCCCTGGAAGTTCGACAGGGTGTCGGTTCCGGCGCCGCCCGTGTTCTGGACCTGGCCCGGGAGGGCGAGACTCACGGTCACGCCCGCGGCGGCATGGGCGTAGGAGACCGTGTTGGTTCCGCCGCCGCCGTCCAGGACGTTGTTTCCGCCGTCACCCTCGATCAGGTCGTCATAGTTCGAGCCGGTGAGATTCTGGAAATTGCTGAGGGTGTCCACCCCCTCGCTGCGAGTGTCCTGGGCCGCCCCTTGCAAGGCGAGGCTTATCGATACGCCTGAAAAGTACTGGCCGTTGACGGCGAAGCCTGTGCCGGCGAAGGGTTCCGTGGCGTAGGAGACGGTGTTGGTCCCCCCGCCGCCGTTCAGGACGTCGTCGCCGAAACCGCCGTCGATGGTGTCGTTTCCGGCGCCGCCGGTGATGGTGTCGTTCCCCGCGCCGCCCAGGAGGGTGTTGTTCCCGCAGCCGCCGACGATCACGTCGTCGCCCGCGCCGCCGTCGATGATGTTGCCGCCCGGGCCGCCGGTAAGATGATCGGCGAAGGCCGAACCCGTCAGGTTCTGGAAATTCGAGAGCGTATCGACGCCGGCCGCGCCGGTGTCCTGCGCCGAGCCCTGCAGCGCCAGGCTGACCGTCACACCCGCCGCCGCCGAAGCGTAGGAGACCGCGTTGATCCCGCCGCCGCCGTCGAGAACGTCGTCGCCCAATCCACCGTCGATGACGTTGTTGTTGGCGTCGCCCGTCAAGTGGTCCGCGTGGGCGGATCCCAGCAGGTTCTGAAAGTTCGAGAGGGTGTCGTGGCCGGCGCCCACCGTGTCCTGAGGAGCGCCTTGCAGGAGGAGGGACACCGTGACGCCTGTAGCGGCGGAAGCGTAGGAAGCGGTGTTCGCGCCCCCTCCACCGTCCATGACATCGTCCCCGGCGCCGCCCTCCAGCGTGTCGTCGCCTGAACCCCCGTAGATATGATCCGCGCCCGCCCCTCCGACGATCGCAGAGCCGTAGGCCGTTTCACCCTCGTCGCCGAGCCAGGCCTGACCGGCGTGAACCGCGCCGGTGATCGATCCGCCGCGTCCATCGTACAGGTCGGCGCCGGTGACTGATCCCTGGATCGAGCCGCTGTTGTAGATGGAATGGTCATTGACCAGGTCGCCATTGACCGTCCCGGCATTGTGCACGGTCTGGACGCCGTCAACGTCACCGTTCAGCGTGGCGGAATTGGTCAGATCGGCGCCGCCGGACACGGCCACCGCAGCGTTGATCGTTCCGGTGTTGGTGATGTGCCCGCCGCTGCCGGAGACGATCCCGACCGCACTACCCGACCCGACGATGGTCAGGACGCCGCTGTTGGTGACTTGACCGCCGCCAACATCGATGCCGATCGCATAGTAGCCCGAGACGGTGAACTGTCCGCTGTTGGCGTAGCTGTCCCCACCGGCGGGCGCGTAGATTCCATAGACGGTTTCCCATTGCGAGGCGTGGGTCGCCGTAACCCCGAATGTCCCGGTGTTGATGAAGCCGCCTGTTCGCCCAAGGTCTAGGCCCACGGCCAGGAAGTCGGCGGTCAGGCTGGTGACGCCATCGTTTTCGAAATTGGGCGAACTGCCGCCTTCGTTGCCGCCGTAGATGTTGCCGTTGGAATAAGGGGCCGTGTCGGTCACCGACAGGACACCGCCTGCAGCCACCTTGATCAGGGCGGTCGCGCTATTCCACGGGCCGCCCCAGTCCGCGATCACCTGGACCTCGGACGCCGTGCTCGAGACCGCCAGCGTGCCCAGCACCGTGAAATTCGGCGTAGCCCCGCTGTAGTCGAGCCAGTAGCCGCTGGAAGTGCTTGCCGAGAGATCGAGCGTCTGGGTCGAGCCGGCGGCGACGACGTAGTCTCCGGTCACGTCGATCGTCACGCGGCTAGTCCCCCCGGTCAGCCTTCTGGGCAGCTAAGCCCAACTTGAGGTTGTCTGTCGAGAGGACTCAAGGGCGAGGCGAGTGCGCTCTCCCGTCCCCTACTCCGCCGCCTGCGCCACCGCGCCCTGCGCCGAGCTCCGGGTCGCCATAGACACGGCGATGGTCACCAGGAACGCCACCGGCATCACCAGCAGGCCCGGATAGTCCGAGGGGAAGATCGGGGCGGCGTGGTGCAGCACCTTCACCCACACCGCCGGGCCGATGATGATCAGGCCCACCGAGGTGACCAGGCCGAACAGGCCGCCGGTCAGCGCCCCGGCCACGGTCAGGCCCCGCCAGTAGAGCGTCAGCAGCACCACCGGCACGTTGGCGCTCACCGCCACGCCCATGGCCAGGGCGGTCATGAAGGCCACGTTCTGCTGCTGGAAGGCGAAGGCCAGGAGGATGGCCACGACGCCGGCGCCCACGGCCGCGAGGCGGAACACGGTCAGCTCCCTGCCCTCGGTCTTCGGGCCCTTCTTGAGCACGCTATAGAGGTCGTGGCTGGCTGCCGAAGCCGTCGCCATCACCAGGCCAGAGACCACCGCCAGGATGGTGGCGAAGGCCACCGCCGAGGTGATGCCCATCAAGAGGGGCCCGCCCAGCGCCTTGGCCAGCTGGATCGCCACCATGTTGGGCCCGCCCGCCACCATGCCCGTCTTGCCGACGAAGGCCGGGTCGCCGCGCAGGAAGGCCACGGCCGATGGGCCGACGATGCCGAACATGACCACGAACACGCAGCCGATGATGGTGGTCGCCGCCACCGCCGAACGCTTGGCCGTCTTGACGTCCTTCACCGTGAAAAAGCGGATCAGCAGGTGCGGCAGGCCCATCAGGCCTACGCTGGTGCCGAAGGCCAGGGACACGGCCGAGAACATGTCGGTCTTGCCCGCCCCCGGAACGAACAGCCCGCCCGCCCCCAGGGGATGGGCCTGGGCCGCCAGGGCGTAGACCCCGGCGATGCTGCCCGCCTTCACCACGCACAGAATGCCGATCAGGCCCACGATGCAGATCAGCATCAGGGCCTTGATGATCTGCACCCAGGTCGCCGCCAGCATGCCGCCGCCGGCCACATAGACCACCATCAGAAGGCTCACCAGGATTACCGAAACCGCGTAGTTCAGGCCGAACAGCAGCGAGATCAGCGTGCCGGCGCCCACCAGTTGCCCGACCAGGTAGATGATCGAGACGGTGATGGTCGAGACGCCCGCGAACACGCGCAGCGACGGGCTGCCCGAACGGCTGGCCATGACGTCGCCCAGGGTGAACTTGCCGGCGCGCCGCAGGGGCCCGGCCACCAGCAGCATCATCAGCGACATGCCCACCAGCGGGCAGAGGTAATAGATCGCCGTCGGGTCCACCCCGGTGGCGAAGAACATGCCGGTCATGCCGAGGAAGGTGGTCGCCGACAAGAAGTCGCCGGCGATGGCCAGGCCGTTCTGCAGCCCGGTGATGTTGCCACCCGCGGCATAGTAGTCGGAGCGCGACTTGGCCTTGCGCGAGGCCCACCAGGTGATCCCGAGAGTCATCAGGATCACCAGGACGAAGATCGGGACCGCCGTGTTCATTGGTCGTCTCCGGCGAGGGCTTCGGCCTTGTCGTCGGCGTCATCGAAGGTGGCCGAGGCCAGGACCCACATGAAGGCCATCAGGAACACCAGCAGGGCCAGCACCATGAACAGGAAGGTCGGAACGCCCAGGACCGTGCCGTCATAGATAGCCAGGCGGAAGGATTTGGACCCCGTGGCGAGGATCACGGGCGCGAACAGCACCCAGACAAGAATGCTGCCGAGGATCTGTCTCAATCCAAGCTTGGCCATCCGAGGCTCCCTGTGGACGCGCTCTGGACGGCGCATTGTATACAGCTTTCGCGGCATTGCCGGACGGGATCAAGCGGATTCATGCGAAGCGCTCCCCCTCTATGGCTTGGCCGCGCCAAGCGAAGAAAAGTGGAACCACCAAGCTCACCAAGCACACCAAGGGAGACGCCGACCTCTTTGTGCTGTTCTTGGTGAGCTTGGTGAGCTTGGTGGTGACTCTTGGCTTTTTTTGACGCTCCGCGTCCCCCATCAGGGTAGCTGCGCTTCCATCCGCTTTTGCGCTAGGAATGGGCCAAGAAACGAGGAAACGCCCCATGCGGCTGCACCCCACAGGCGTGTTCGACAATACCGCCCTTCCCACGCGCCACATCCAGGTGCTGCCGCTGGCCGCCGCCATGGGCGCGGAGATCGCGGGCGTCGACCTGTCGAACCTCACCGACGAGCAGTTCGCCGAGATCGAGGCGGCCCTGTTCCGCCACAAGATGATCTACATCCGCGGCCAGCGGATGAGCCACGCCGACCACGAGGCCTTCAGTCTGCGCTTCGGCCCCTTCGCCGAGGACGCCTACACCTCCGGCGTGCCCGGCCACCGCAACGTGCACCCCCTGATCAAGGAGGCCGACGACCGCTCGACGGCGATCTTCGGCGGCGGCTGGCACACCGATTCGCCGTTCCTGGCCGAGCCGCCCTCGATCACCAGCCTGCGCTCGGTGGAGATTCCGCCCTTCGGCGGCGACACCATCTGGTGCAACTCCGCCCTCGCCTACGCCGCCCTGAGCCCCGCCTACAAGCGCCTGATCGACCCCCTGCGCGTGCAATTTTCCATGCAGCGGGTTCTGCGCAACGCCCACGAAGGCGCCGAGGTGCGCGACAATCCCATCGGCCGGCTGGCGGCGACCAAGTCCCTGGCCGAACTGCCCGAGGACATCCAGCGCAAGGTGAAGGGCAACCTGCACCCGCTGGTCCGCACCCATCCCCGCACCGGCGAAAAGGCCCTCTATATCGACGCCGCCTACGCCGTCGGCCTCGAAGGCATGACCGACGCCGAGGCCGAGCCGATCCTGGATTTTCTCGTCGAGCACCTGACCCAGCCCGCCTTCACCTGCCGCCTGCGTTGGGAGGTCGACATGATGGTGCTGTGGGACAACCGCCTGTGCATCCACCAGGCCTTCAACGACTACTTCGGCCACCGCCGGGAGCTGTACCGGGTGACGGTGGCGGGGGAGGGGCCGAGTTAGGCCATGCCCGAGAAACGCGAGGGGCCGGTGGGACTCATCGAAGTCGCCATCGAGCCCCGATCCCAAACCGATCTGGACAGATTGCAAGTGGCGCTCGGCCAGATGGTGGCCGAAGACCCGTCCTTCGGCTTCTGCCTCGACCGGGAGTCGGGGCAGATTATTCTAACCGGCGTGGACGAGCGGCAGTTGGATAGCAAGATCGACGTTTTGAAGGGCCACTACGGGGTGCAGGGCAACGTCGGCGCAGCCCAAGTAGCGTACCGCGAGACTCTCGGTTGTACTGCCGAGATCGACTACACGCACAAGAAGCACACCGGCCCGACGTATCAGTTCGCACGTGTCAGGCTCCTGTTCGAACCAGGCGCCCCTGCCTCCGGCGTCGTGTTCCAGAACAAAGCTGACCCTGCCGCCGTGCCTAGCGAATTCCTGCGAGGAGTCACGAGAGGCTTGGCGTTAGCGAGCGAGGAAGGCCTGCTGGCCGGGTTCCCGCTGATCGACTTCAAGGCCACCCTGATCGACGGCGCCTTCCACGACATCGACTCCTCGGTGCTGGCCTTTGAAATCGCCGCCCGCGCGGCCTTCAAGGAGCTGCGCGAGAAGGGCGCTCCCAAGCTGCTCGAGCCGATCATGAAGGTGGAAGTGCTGACGCCGGACGAGTACCTCGGCGACGTCATCGGCGACCTCAACAGCCGCCGCGGCCAGATCCAGGGCGCCGACCAGCGCGGCAACGCCCAGGTGGTCACGGCCTTCGTGCCGCTGGCTGAGATGTTCGGGTATGCATCAGACCTGCACGTCCTGACGCAAGAGAGCGCCCAGTTCACGATGCGATACGACCACTACGCCGCCGTGCCGACTACCGACCCAGAACCGCCGGCCTTCCCTCCCGCTATCGGTATGCACGCCTGACGACTACGCCTCCCGCGCCAAGTCCGGAAACCTCCAGCCGCCACCCCATCCCAACCCTTCCCCATCGAGGGGAAGGGCGAGGTCAATGGTCTGGCGGCAGCACAGAGAGGCGCGCGATCAGGCCGGAAGGTAGGTCAAACGGATCACGCTCTCGCCGAACCGTTCGCTGCCCACCAGGCGCAGCGGCGGGCGGGGGCCGGCGAAGAACGGCTTGCCGTGCCCGAGCACGACGGGGTGGATGTAGAGCCGGTACTCGTCGATCAGACCGACGTCGCCCAGGCTTCGCGCCAGCGCCGGCCCGCATACGTCAATCTCGCCGTCCAGATCGGCCTTCAGCCGCCGCGCCACGGATTCGACGTCGCCCTCGATCAGGGTGGCATTGGGACCGACCGACGTCAGCGTTCGCGACGCCACCCACTTGTGCTGGCCCCGCCACGCCGCCGCGAAATCGCGCTCATCGGCGTCCCACTCAGGCCGGTCGTCGTCCCAGTAGCGCATGACCTCGTACATGCGCCGGCCGTAGAGGCTGCCCGCCAGGCCCTGCACATGCTCGACGAAATGCCGGAAAAGCCCTGGCTCGGGCGAGAATCCGTCGTGGTCGACGTACCCGTCCAGCGACTGGTTCATGCTGAAGACAAGCTTGGCCATGCGGGGGTCCTCTGCGGTTCGGGTGTTCGGACCGCCGGGCGCCCTCGCACAATCTCCTTCCCCCTCGATGGGGGAAGGCGATCCTGGAATCTGCCGACGCTAGGCCGGCTTGGTCGGCAAGTCCTCAATGTCGACGCACTGGCTTCCGCTTACCTTGAACCGGAAGCTCTGGCCCAAGCCTGACGTGACATACCCAATGGGGCAACTGACGGATGTCCGATCGGCAAACCGCACGATGATCGCTCCATCGGCCTCGCAGTCTGCCGGCCGAACGGTTCGAAGGGTGTCGCCTCGGCGTTCCAGAGCCGTCGTCTTGCCGCAAAGGAACAGTTCAGCCGACACGGCGTCCTTCGAGCGGACTTCGAATGCGTTCTGCTCTCGGGTGCAACCGGCAGCCATCGTCACGGACAGCAACAGGCCAGCGCCCGTCATCCGGCGGAGGCGCGGTCGCTTCATGACGCTCCGCCTCAGCCTTCCTTCACCGGCACGATCGTCACGCTCTCCCCGCAGCCGCACGCATCCGTCTCGTTCGGGTTGCGGAACACGAACCGGGCCGAGAGCTTGGAGGTCTCGTAATCGATCTGCGAGCCCAGCAGGAACAGCACGCTCGCCGGCTCGATCAGGATCTTGACGCCCTTGTCCTCGACCACCTCGTCCAGCGGGCCCTGCTCGGCGGCGTATTCGATCAGGTACTCCTGCCCGGCGCAGCCGCCGTTCTTCACGCCGACGCGCAGGCCCGCATAGGGCTTGTCGGCCTTGGCCATGATCTCGCGCACGCGCTCGGCGGCGGCCTCGGTCAGGCTGACCACCTGCGGGCGGGGGCGGCGGGGGCGGATTTGAACGGTCGGTTCCATGATCAGAACATGTTCAGTTGCAGCTTGGCCTCGTCGCTCATGCGCGAGGGGTCCCACGGCGGGTCGAACACCAGGTTCACGTCGCACGACTTCACGCCGTCGACCTTCATCACCGCCTCCTGCACCCAACCCGGCATCTCGCCGGCCACCGGGCAGCCCGGGGCGGTCAGGGTCAGGTCGATGGCCACGTCGAGGTCGTCGGACACGTCGACCTTGTAGATCAGGCCCAGCTCGTAGATGTCGACCGGGATCTCCGGGTCGTAAACCGTCTTCAGCTGGGCGATCAGCTTGTCGGTCAGCTCGTCCAGCACGGCCGGGGCGGCGATGGGGGATGCATCAGTCATTACGCGAAGAATCCCTGGGCTTTGACGAGGGCGTCTACGAATGAGTCGGCCTCATCGAGGGTATTATATAGGGCGAAGGAAGCACGCGCGCTCGACGTCAGGCCGAAGCGGCGCATCAAAGGCTCGGCGCAGTGCGTGCCGGCGCGCACCGCCACGCCGTAGCGGTCCAGAATCTGGGCGATGTCGTGGGCGTGGGCGCCTTCCACGGAGAACGAGAAGATCGCGCCCTTGCCCGGCGCCGTGCCGATCTCGGTCAGCCAGTTGGCGCCTTCCAGCCCATGACGCACGCGCTGGTAGAGGGCGCGCTCGTGGGCGGCGACGGCCTTTCGGTCGAGCTTTTCCAGCCATTCGACGGCGGCGCCGAGGCCGATCGCCTCCACGATCGCCGGGGTGCCGGCCTCGAAGCGGTGCGGCGGGTCGGCGTAGGTGATCAGGTCCTCGGTGACGACGCCGATCATCTCGCCCCCGCCCTGGTACGGCGGCAGGGCGGCCAATCGCTCGGCCTTGCCGTAGAGCACGCCGATGCCGGTGGGGCCGTAGAGCTTGTGGCCGGAGAAGACGTAGAAGTCGACGTCAAGCACTTGAACGTCCACGGTTTCGTGCACGACGCCCTGGGCTCCGTCGAGCAGCACCGGAACGCCCGCGGCATGGGCCGCTTCGATGATCTCCTTCACCGGATTGATGGTGCCGAGCACGTTCGACATGTGCGTCAGGGCGACCATTTTGGTCTTGGGGCCCAGCAGGGCGCGATAGGCGTCCATGTCGAGGCGCCCGTCGTCGATGACCGGGACGAACTTCAGCACGATCCCTTTGCGTTCGCGCAGGAAGTGCCAGGGCACGATGTTGGCGTGGTGCTCCATCTGCGAGACCACGATCTCGTCGCCGGCCTTCAAAGAGAGGCCGTAGGACGACGCCACCAGGTTGATCGCATCGGTCGCCCCCTTGGTGAACACCACCTCATTGACGCTCGGCGCATTGATGAACCGGCGCACGCTCTCGCGGGCCTGCTCGTAGGCGTCGGTGGTCTCGTTGGCCAGGGTATGCAGCCCGCGGTGCACATTGGCGTAGGAGTGCTCCATCGCCCGCGTCATGGCCTCGATCACCGCACGCGGCTTCTGCGCCGAGGCGCCGGAGTCCAGATAGATCAATGGCTTGCCGTGAACTTCTCGACTCAAGATCGGAAATTCGGCGCGGACCTCTTCGACGTTGAAAGCGGGTTTGATGAAACTCACGACAGCGCCCTCAGCCTGGCCGAGACCCACGCATGCGCCGCCTCGCGCGCGCCCTCATGCTCAATGCGGTCGACCACCTCGCCGACGAACGCCTCCATCAACAAAGCCCGCGCCTCGGGCTCGGGAATGCCGCGCGAGCGCATGTAGAACAGCGCGTCCTCGTCCAGCGACCCGACGGTGTTGCCATGGGCGCAGGACACGTCGTCGGCGTAGATTTCCAGCTCCGGCTTGGCGTCGACCTCGGCGCCGTCGTTGAGCAGCAGGGCGTGGTGGCCCATCCGCGCGTCGGTGCGGTCGGCGCCCTCGTGCACCACGATGCGGCCCTGGAACACGCCCCGCGCCTGATCCCTGGCCAGGCCCTTGGTCAGCTGGCTGGTGACCCCGTCCGGCGCCGTGTGGTCGACCACGGTGGTCAGGTCAGCGTGGCGGCGCTCGTCGAGCAGGTAAATCCCGTCGATGCGCACCTCGGCGCCCGCGCCTGGATGCGTCACGTGCGTCTCGTGCCGCTGCAGCTTGGCGCCCGAGGCCAGCACGGTCTGCGAGAAGCGCGCCCCGGCCTGCAACTCCACCTGCGCCTGGCTCACCGACACCGCGTCCGCCGGCTCGTCGAGCAGCACGATCCGCTCCAGACGTGCGCCCTCGCCGATGCTGACCGCCAGGGAGAAGTCCGACAGATAGCCAGTCCCCTCGCCCTCGTAGGTCTCGATCAGGGTCAGCTCGGCCTCGGGCTCGATGTCCAGGGTCAGCACCCCCTGGTGCGCCGTCTCGCTGGCCCGCGAGACGATGCGCAGGCGCAGGGTGCGCGGCAGGCCGGCCACGGCGTGGAAGCCGAAGGTCTCGGCGCGGCCGTTGACGATCACGATCTCGCTGTCGGTGGAGAGCTCGGGCAGCGGCGGCGGCGCGGTCGGCCGCTCGGCCGCGGGCGACGGCGGCGGCACAACGCGCACCACCCCCTTCAGGTCGCTCCAGCGCCAGTCCTCGGTCCGCCGTCCGGGAAGCAAGCTGGCGTCGCGCGTTTCGAGCGCTCTCATGAGGCTCATCGGGCGCATCCTCGCGAAGCGAAGAAAAGAGGAGACACCAAGCTCACCAAGCACACCAAGGAAACGCGGCCTTCTTGGTGAGCTTGGTGTTCTTGGTGTCGACTCTTGGCTTTTCGACGCTCCGCGTTTGGTGAAATCACGCTCATGCGGCGTACCTGTCGTAGCCGTTCTTCTCCAACTCGTGCGCCAGCTCCGGCCCGCCCGAGGCGACGATCCGCCCGCCGGCCAGCACGTGCACCTTGTCCGGCGTGATGTAGTCGAGCAGGCGCTGGTAGTGGGTGATCACCAGCATCGAGCGGTCCGGCGCGCGCATGGCGTTCACGCCTTCCGAGACGATGCGCAGGGCGTCGATGTCCAGGCCCGAGTCGGTCTCGTCGAGGATCAGCAGCTTGGGCTCCAGGATCGCCATCTGCAGGATCTCCATGCGCTTCTTCTCGCCGCCGGAGAAACCGACGTTGAGCGGGCGCTTGAGCATGTCGAAGTCGATCTTGAGCTTGGCGGCCGCGCTGCGCGACAGGTCGAGGAACGCCCGCGCCGAGATCTCGTCCTCGCCCCGCGCCTTGCGCTGCGCGTTGAGCGCCGAGCGGATGAAGGTCATGGTCGGAACGCCAGGGATTTCAAGCGGATACTGGAACGACAGAAACACGCCCCTGGCCGCCCGCTCGTTGGGCTCCAAGCCCAGGATGCTCTCGCCGTTCAGCCGCGCCTCGCCCTCGGTCACCTCGTAGCCCGAGCGTCCCGCCAGCGTGTAGGACAGGGTCGACTTGCCAGCCCCGTTCGGCCCCATCACGGCGTGCACCTGCCCCGCCGGGACCTCCAGGGACAGCCCCTTGATGATCTCCTTATCGCCGATGGAAACGTGCAGGTCTTTTATGGAAAGCATTGCTATTTATACCGAAATTACCGTTGCGATTGAGACGCGTCACGCATCTCGCCGACTAAATCCTCAAGCGTCTTCATCAACGCCGCTCGGGGCGCGTTCCCCGGAAACGCCATGTAGAATGGCGTGACGAACTGCTTGACGAGAACCGAGGTCATGGTCGCTTGGCCCTCCTGATCCTGGATTGCCAGCAACTTCGGTCCAAGTTCGCCAAGAAAGCGCTGCAGTTCATGGACGCGTTCTTCGACCTCTTGGCCGAAAGCGCCGAACTCCTGTTCGTTCATCCCACGCTCCCCTCCAGCGAGATCGCCACCAGCTTCTGCGCCTCGACGGCGAACTCCATCGGCAGCTCCTGCAGCACCTCGCGCACGAAGCCGTTGACGAGCAGCTGCACCGCCTCCTCCTGCCCGAGGCCCCGCTGCATGGCGTAGAACAGCTGGTCTTCCGAGAGGCGCGTGGTGGTCGCCTCGTGCTCGAATTTGGCGCTGGCGGTCTTGGCCTCGATGTAGGGCACGGTGTGGGCCGCGCAGTGCTTGCCGATGAGCAGGGAGTCGCACTGGGTGAAGTTGCGCGCGCCGCTGGCCTTCTGGTGCGCCGAGACCAGGCCGCGATAGGTCGAGCTCGACCGCCCCGCCGAGATGCCCTTGGCGATCACCCGCGAGCGGGTGTTCTTGCCCAGGTGGATCATCTTGGTGCCGGTGTCCGCCTGCTGGCGGCCGTTGGTCACGGCGATGGAGTAGAACTCGCCCACGCTGTCGTCGCCGCGCAGGATGCAGGACGGGTACTTCCAGGTGATCGCCGAGCCGGTCTCCACCTGCGTCCACGACACCTTCGAGCGCGCCCCGCGGCAGTCGGCCCGCTTGGTGACGAAGTTGTAGATCCCGCCCTTGCCCTCGGCGTCGCCGGGGTACCAATTCTGCACCGTGGAGTATTTGATCTCCGCGTCGTCCAGGGCCACCAGCTCCACCACGGCGGCGTGCAGCTGGTTCTCGTCGCGCTGGGGCGCCGTGCAGCCCTCCAGGTACGACACATAGGATCCCGCGTCGGCGATGATCAGCGTCCGCTCGAACTGCCCGGTGTTCTCCGCGTTGATGCGGAAATAGGTCGACAGCTCCATCGGGCAGCGCACGCCCGGCGGCACATAGACGAAAGAACCATCTGAAAACACAGCCGAATTCAGGCAGGCGAAATAGTTGTCCGAGGTCGGCACCACCGAGCCCAGGTACGTCTTCACCAGCTCCGGATGCTCGCGCACGGCCTCGCTCATCGAGCAGAAGATCACCCCCGCCTCGGCCAGCTCCTTCTTGAAGGTGGTCACCACCGAGACGCTGTCGAACACCGCGTCCACCGCATAGCGCGGCGCGCCTTGGACTCCCGCCAGAACCTCTTGTTCGCGCAGCGGAATCCCGAGCTTGGCGTAGGTCGCCAGCAACTCCGGATCGACCTCGTCGAGGCTCTTGGGCCCCTCCTTCTGCTTGTGCGCGGCGTAGTAGTAGAGGTCCTGATAGTCGATCTTCGGATAGTGCACCTTGGCCCAGGTCGGCTCGTCCATCGCCAGCCAGCGCTCATAGGCGTCCAGGCGCAGGGCCAGCATCCACTCCGGCTCGTCCTTCTTGGCCGAGATGAAGCGCACGATGTCGGCGCTCAGGCCCTTGGGCGCGAAGTCCTGATGGATGTCGGTGACGAAGCCGTGCTTGTACTTGTCGCCTTCCAGGGCGGCGACCTGTTCCACGGTCTTGGTGACGGCGGCCATGACTGTACTCCTAAGCCGCCGGCTGCGCGGCGTGGCGCAGGCGGTGTTGCGCGCAGGCCTTGAGCCAGGCGTCGGTGAAAACCTGCCAGTCGGCTTGCGTGCTCGCCCAGCCGCTCGAAACGCGCAGGACATAGGGCGCCAGATCCTCGCGCCCCATGGCGCTCACCGCCTTGGACGCCTTGACCTTGCCCGACGAGCAGGCCGAGCCGGCCGAGACCATCAGGCCCGCCAGATCCATCTGCATCACCTGCAGGTCCGAGGCGAAGCCCGGCGCGGCGAAGCACAGGGTCTGGGACAGGCGCGGCGCGCCCTCGCCGATGATCGTGACGCCCGCATCGCGGACCAGCCGCTCGGCTGAGGAATCCCGCCAAGCCGATTGATCGATAAGACCTTTCGAGGCCACCGCCGCCGCGCCGAAGCCGGCGATGCCGCCGACATTCTCCGTCCCCGCCCGCACGGACCGCTCCTGCCCGCCGCCGTGCAGCTGGCGCGCGAGACGCGCTCTGTTTCCGAACACCAGGGCGCCCACCCCCGCCGGTCCGCCCAGCTTGTGCGCCGACAGCGACAGGGTGTCGGCGTTCAGCGCCTTATGGTCGATGGCGATCTTGCCCGCGGCCTGCACCGCGTCGACATGCATCCAGCCGCCCGCCTCCCGCACCAGGGCGCCGGCCTCGGCCACCGGTTGGATCACCCCGGTCTCGTTGTTGGCCAGCATCAGGGCCACGAAGGGCGGGCCGTCCTCAGGGTCCCAGCGCGCCAGGCGATCCTTCAGCCAGTTCAAATCGGCCACGCCGCGCCCGTCCACCGGCATGTATTCGACCTCGGCGCCCGAGGCCTTGGCCGTCTCCAGCACAGTCTCGTGCTCGATGGCGCTGACGATCAGCCGGTTGGTCCCATGAACGATGGCGCTCTTGATGGCCAAGGCGTTGGCCTCCGCCGCCCCCGACATGAACACCACGCTGCCCGCCGGCATCCCCACCAGGGCGCCCACCTCGGCTCGCGCCTGCTCGATCCCCGCCCGCGCCGCGCGGCCCGCCGCATGCACCGACGACGGATTGCCGCCGGTCTTCAGCGCGCGCAGCACCGCCGCCTCGGCCTCGGGCCGGATCGGAGCGGTGGCGTTGTAGTCGAGATAGACGGGCCTGGACTCTGGCATCAGGCCGCCTTGGACGGCTTCAGCCGCCCCTCGATCACGTCTTCCAGCGACACCCCCGCCAGGAAGCCGTGAATGTGGTCGCCCAGCGCCTCCCACAGGTCGTGGGTCAGGCAACGGGCGCCGCCCGGCATGCAGCCGGTGGTCTTGGACTTGCAGCGCAGGGTCTCCAGCGGCTCGTCCACCGCCGTGACGATCTCCGCCACCGCCAGCTCGCGGGCCGGCCGCGCCAGGCGATAGCCGCCGCCGGGCCCTCTGTGGCTCACCACCAGCCCCTCGCGGCGCAGGCGGGTGAACAATTGCTCCAGATAGGGCAGAGACAGATCCTGACGCCTGGCGATGTCGGCCAGGGCCACGGCCCGCACGGCCGGATCGACGGAATGGCGGGCCAGATCGGCCATCGCCATCACGGCGTAACGTCCCTTGCTCGACAGGCGCATGGCGGTCCTCTGACCCTCGAAACTCGCGTGCGCAGAAATCCCGCGCATCGGGCGCGGGCTGTGATACAAACCGCGCCTTCGTCGCAGACCCCATCTCAGGACCGTCTGCGGCGTGGCTGGGATTTAAGAAACCTGAGTCAATTGGTCAAGTATTCTGGCCAGGCGATCCACGGGTTTCTCACCGATGTGGGAGCGCACATGCCTGAAGTGGTTCTGACCGGAGCGGCCGGCCGGATCGAGGGGCGCTATTCCCCCGGAAAAAAGGACACCGCCCCGATCGCCCTGATCCTGCACGGCCACCCCAAGGCCATGGGTCAGATGAACAATCCGGTGCCGGTCCAGCTCTTCCATCTGTTCATGAAGCGGGGTTTCGCCACCCTGCGCTTCAATTTCCGCGGCGTCGGCCGCAGCCAGGGCGAATTCGATAGCGGCGTGGGCGAGCTGGCCGATGCGGCCTCCGCCCTCGACTGGCTTCAGACCACCAATCCCACCGCCTCGCAGTGCTGGGTGGCCGGCTTCGACTTCGGCGCCTGGATCGGCATGCAGCTGCTCATGCGCCGGCCCGAGACCGACGGCTTCATCTCCGTCTCGCCGCCCACCAACATGTACGATTTCAGCTTCCTGGCCCCCTGCCCGGCCTCCGGCCTGATCCTGCACGGCTCGGCCGACAACGTGACCCCGCCGATCGAGGTCGAGCGCGTGGTGTCCAAGCTGCGCACGCAGAAGGGCATCGTCATCGACTACGATCTGGTCGAAGGCGCCACCCACTTCTGGGCCGAGAACCTGCCGGACGTCGAACAGCGCGTCGGGACCTACCTCGACAAGCGCCTGGCCGCGAGGCCCATCTAAGCAAGGCGCCGTGCGACCTCTACCGTGAGCGGCAGCGAACGGGGTGAGAGCGATCGCCAAAGGCGATTGATCGAACGGGACCATTCGCCGAAGAGCGAATGGTGGAGAGGGCGCGCAACCGCACCGCCCCCAGGGACACTCGCCCATGAGGCGTGTCCTATTTCTCGATAGTCATCGCGCCACCCGCATCAGGTCATGGCGCTCAGCGTCGGGGACACGCACGAGTGCATGTCCCCGCTCCAGCCGTCACCAGGGCGGCTTCACGTGGCTCGTAAAGGCGGTGACCAGCACCACGAGACCGCCGATGACGGCCGCGGCGACCATGATCCTGCCCATCCATTCCTGGGTCTTGCCCATGGCGGTAGACATACGCATTGGGTGGTGATGGGCCAACTTGGCCATAACAGTCCTCCCGGTTAGTCGGGAAGCCCCGCGGAAGCGCGAAGCTTCACTGCGGGGAGTGTACGCTCCTCAAAGCTTAAGCGCTAGCTAATGCTGCGCTAAGCCTTGGAATGTGTTGCCCCTCTAGATCACGCCTGTGAACTGCTCCAGGCCCTGAACTATTGGTTCCATTTTTGTTTTTGAGGGGCCCCTTCCCATCACCTCTCCCCCGCCCTCTCCAGCCCCTGGGCCCCCTCCTCCGCGTCGGCCCACCACGGATAGACCCGGGTGTTCCGCGACCCGCAGCGGCCGCAGCGGCGGCGCTTCTCGATCTCCATCAGGGTCAGGCCCCACTCGCGCCGGAAATAGTCCGGCAGGCCGGGATTGCGGTGGCCGACGCCGTGCAGACAGTCGGCGCAGATCACCGCCACCCCGAAGTTGCCCTTGTAGACCGCCGCCACGGTGGGGCTGACCCCGAGCAGCCGGGAGCGGTCGCGCGTGACCCGCACCACGCCATTGGCCGGCCCGATCGGCTGGCGGCCGCGCCGGTCCTCGTCGCTGGTCAGGGGCACGCCCTTTCCCCCCGAGAAGGCGTGCGGATAACGGGTGTTGCGACGGCCCATGGTCAGGCCTGGCGCAGGCCCCGGGAGGCGTCGTGGCGGCGCACGTCGCCCTCGGCGGTGCGCACCGCCTCCGCGGCCCGGGCCAGGGTGCGAAAGGCGTCGCTGCCCGGCGAGAACCGCCCGACCTCCCGCGCCAGCCTCTCCGCCATCTCCCTCAACTCCGCCGCCGTGAGCATCGCCCTTACTCCCACAATGTTCCGCTTATGTTCTGTTCAGGCGCGACGCGGAGTCAAGGCGACCCGCAGTTGCATTTGGGATTTGGCTGGGGACAGGCGACGACGATCCACCGCCGGCGGACGCCAGACCGGGCTTTTTCAGCAGGCTGTTCGGGCGATGACCCCAGCGCTTACATCGAAGCGTAGGGTGGCGGTGACGCAGGGATTCGAACCCTGGATACGCTTTCACGTATGACGATTTAGCAAACCGTTGCCTTCAGCCACTCGGCCACGTCACCATTGCGTCGCCGGCCTAGAGATCTGGGCCGGCGCAGCGGACGCTTTCAATAACCGAACCGATCCGGTGGAGCAACGCGCCAGCACGCGTTTGATGAGGAGTTCATGACGCAAGACGGCTTCGACCTTGACGCCTATCTCGCCCGCATCGGCTATGCCGGCCCGCGCGCGGCCTCGCTTCAGGTCCTGCGCGACATCCACCGCCTGCACGCCGCCGCCATCGCCTTCGAGAACCTCACGCCGCTGATGGACGAGCCGGTGTCCCTGGCCCTGCCGGACCTTCAGGCCAAGCTCGTGGCCGGCGGGCGCGGCGGCTACTGCTTCGAACAGAACGGCCTGTTGTGGGCGGCGCTGGAGGCGCTGGGCTTCCAGGTCCAGGGCCTGGCCGGGCGGGTGCGCTGGGGCTTGCCCGCCGACGCCCCGCCCCGCCCGCGCAGCCACATGGCCCTGCTGGTGACTCTGGCCGAGGGCCCTTACGTCGCCGACGTCGGCTTCGGCGGCATCACCATGAGCGGTCCCCTGGCCCTGGCCGCCGGCGAGCCCCAGGCCACGCCGCACGAGCGGTTCCGGCTGTCCGACGCCCCCGGCGGCGCTTATGACCTCGACGCCGAGGTCGGACCGGACGAGTGGCGCACGCTCTACCGCTTCGACCTCGTGACGCACATCAAGGCCGACTACGAGCCGCTCAACTGGTTCACGGCCGCCCATCCGAGCTCGCCGTTCCCGAAGATGCTGATGGCGGCGCGGGCCGCGCCGCACCGGCGGCGCCTGGCCCTGGCCAATACCCGGTTCACGGTGCGCGAGCCGGGCAAGCCGCCGGTCGAGCGCACGCTCGCCTCCCTGGACGAGCTGGCCCAGGTGCTCACCGAGGATTTCGGCCTGACCCTGCCGGCCGGCTTCGCCCGCATCGGCCCCAAGCTCGGCCTTGAATAGGCGAGCCTCAGTAGGACTGGCAGGACGTCTGCCCGCGCGCCTTCTCGACGGCCGCCTGGACGTCCTGGATCGCCGGCGCGGTCATGGCGAACAGCCGGTAGGTGTGGTCCTGCATGGCCATGCCGTCCTCGCCCAGCAGCCGCACCTGCAGGGTGCTGGCGCCCTTGCTCAGGCGGACCAGGGCCTGGCTGGAGTCGACGTCGCGACGGCCGTCGTCGAAGCTCGGGGTGAAGGTCACCGGCCCGACGAAGCTGGCCTTCTGCAGGCCGTCGGCGCTGAACTTCTCGGCCAGCTGCTCCACCACCTGGCCGTACTGGTCCCAGGCGCGCACGGCCATGTCCATGCCGTCGATCACGATCTCCACCGAGGCGGTGGGCGACTTGGTGATCTCGCGGCCGGTGACGGCGTTGAGGGTGATCACCGAATTGGGCCGCGAGGCGGCGTGGTCGCCGTCGAGGGGATAGACGATGTGCACCATCGACGGCTGGTTGGGCTGGTCGTTGGGCACCGCCCAGTGCACCTCGCCGCCCTGCGCCTTGCCGTCGTCGGCGAAGCGCAGCGCCACGGTGATCGACGGATCGGGCGCCACGGCGGTGCACACCTTGTCGGCATGGGCGGCGCCGGCGGCGGACACGCCCGCGAGAAGGCTCAGGACGTAAACGGCGCGGCGCATCGGCGGAACTCCAGCGGCGACAACAGGAAAGGGATTGTCCGTCTCAGGACCGGGCTTGTCGATAGGATCATGGGAGCGGCCGACGGATCAGGGCGGTTCGGCGCGCGCCGTAGTCAAAGTGCGCCTCGTCCAGGTACGCGCGCACCTCGCACAGGATGTCGCCGCCGGGGTCCTGGGCCCACAGATAGCTGCGCGACAGCTGGATGGTGAGGTTGGCGGGAGACACGCCGGTGAAGGTGTCGCCCCAGGGCACGAGCGGCGCCAGCTGCCGCCAGTTCATGGCCAGGGCCTGGGCCAGTTCTTCGTCGGCCGCCGCCTGCAGGTCTTCCGTCGTGCTCATCCGCCCAACATAGGCGCGCCGCACGGAAAATTCAGGGGCCGACGGTTTCTAACGGTGAGGTCTCGCCGATCAGCACTCTGGGAATGTCGTCCATGCGGGCGAACAGGACGTCGGGCCCCGCCAGGGCCAGGGCCTCGGGCCGCGTCAGGCCCCAGGACACCGCGCCGAACGACATCCGCGCGGTCTTGGCGGCGTTGAGGTCGCGGATCTCGTCGCCGATCACCATCACGCTCGGCGGCGGCGCCCCGGCCAGGCGGCTCATACGCAGCAGCTTGCCGCGCTTGCCGAACAGCGAAACCCCGCCGGAGATGTGCGAGATGCGCCGGGCGTGGGGGCCGAGCACGCTGCGGATGGTAGGCTCGCCGTTGGCGCTGACGACCGCCAGACTCACGCCCGTCGCCGCCAGTTCCTCGATCATCTCGCCGGCGCCGGGGAACAGCTTGATCTGGTCCACCTCCGCCGCCATCCGGGTGCGCACATAGCGGGCGATCATCGGCAGCTTCCAGCGGGGCACGCCCAGCCGCCGCATCACCTCGCGGGCGTCGCAGTAGCGCAGCTCCTCCAGCTCGCCATCGCGAACCCGGCGAAACTTGAAGCGGTCGGCGACATCGTCCATCGCCCGCAGCACCCAGGGGAAGGAGTCCGCGAGCGTCCCGTCGAAATCGAAGATCACGAGCCGGTAGCGCATGCCGCCCTATCCCCTGCCCAGACGCGCGCCGCAACCCCACCTTCGCGATTTTCACACGCCTGTCGCAGAGCGCCCGGGGGGGATCAGGGCCTGGTCTTCTCGATCACCGTGGTCTTGGTGCGGGTCTCGACGTCGCCGGCGGGACTCACCGTGGTGGTCTTGGTGACGGACTTGCGGGTGTACTCGTCGTAGGAGCCCGGCCCGTACTTGGCCTCGTATTTGGCCCGGCCGAGCAGGTAGAGCGCGCGCTGCTCGTCGTAGACATCCTCCTTGGCGCGGAAGTTGGCCCGCTGGCGGGCGTAGGCGTCCTTCTGGGCATCGTAGACCTGCTGCTTCTGGTCGTAGGTCTGCTGGGCGTCGGCATGGGCCTGCTGGGCCGCGTCGTGCGCCTGCACCTGCGCCTGATACTGCTGCTGCTTGGCCTGATAGTCCTGCTGCTGGGCCTGGTAGCTGGGGTCGGCCGGCTGCGCCTGGGCGCCCCACGCGACGAGGCTGGCCAGAGCCGCGGCGGCGGCGAAAGTCCACGATCGGGTCATCTCGAACACTCCTGATCAGGGGCGGCGGATGGCCGGCGCCCCATGATGCGTACCCGAACAACGCCGGGCGATAGCGCCAGTTGCCGATTTGGGCTCGCAATCGGATCGCGGGGGCGGGCATGATGCGCCCGCCTCGATCTCAGGGGCCAAGGAGAGCCCCGCTTGCGTCAGCGCCCGCCCGCCGTTCCGATTCTCGCCGCCGCCCTGTGCGCCTGCGCGCTGGCCGCCTGCGCCAGCGGGACCGAGGAAGTCGCCGCCGCCAAGGGGCTCCGCTCGACCCTGTTCCTCAGCCCTGCGGGCCAGCCCTTCCGCGCCGAGCCGGGCAAGCCCTATCCGGTCGCCGAGTGGTTCGCCGAGGCCGACGCCAACCATGACGGCAAGCTCACCCGCGACGAGTTCCGCGCCGACTTCTCGCGCTTCTTCCAGACCCTGGACGGGGACCACAACGGCTATCTCGATGGCGTCGAGGTCCAGCACTACGAGCAGCAGGTGGCGCCGGAGGTGCTGCCGAGCGTGGCTCAGATTCAGGGCGGCTATCCGGGAGAGCGGAGCGCCGGGGGGACTCGGCAGCTGGCCGAACCGACCCGGGCGCGCGGCGGCGGCGTGTTCGATGGCGCGCCGGCCTACAGCCTGCTCAACGTGTCCGAACCGGTCGCCAGCGCCGACGACAATTTCGACGGCCGGGTCACCCTGGAGGAGTTCCTGCGCGCCGCCGACCGGCGCTTCGCCCAGCTGGACAAGGACAACGCCGGATATCTGACCCTGGACGCCCTGCCCCAGACCCCGCAGCAGATTGCGGTTGAGGGTAGAAAGAGGCGTTAGGCGGGCGGCTGGCCGCCCGGCAGCAGGTCGTAGAAGCCGCTGATCTTCAGGTGCACCGTCACCGGCTTCTCCGACTGGTTCTGCAGGTACCAGCCGTGGATGCCGTCGAAGGGCGCGGTCATGGCCCCGTTGCCGCCCACGCCCACTCCGACCTTGTGGCTGACCACCACTTCCTTGGGTCCCTTCTGCGGCCACTCCTGCGAGTGGAAGTCGGAGTAGAATTCCTCCGGCGGCGCGGCGACGCTCCAGGAATAGATCAGGGTCTGCCCCGCCTTCATCTTCACCTTGTATTCGATCTCGCCCTCGGCCTTGAGCGGGATGTCGATGGTGTCGGTGCGGAACGGCGCCGGGTATTCCCGCGCAAGAATCTGCGGCGCGCCGGGCTTGGCGGCGGCGCTGGCGGGCGCGCTGGTCGTCTCGGGCGCGGCGGACAGTCCCATCAGGCCGGTGGCCTTGCCGAAGCCCGTCGGGTCCATGTGGAATTCGGCCGGCAGCACGGCGCAGACCGTGATCAGGCTGGCCACGACCAATCCGCCCGCCGTCAGCAGGGCGAGCCGTCCCTTCGAGGGCGGGTTGGCCGCATGGCCTTCGCTCGCAGCGGTCATCAGGCGCTCCTATGCAGGAAATATCCGATCAGCTGCTCCTGCATGAGGACGAAGCCGGCGGTGAGGATAAGGACGTTGGCGATCACGGCCTGCTGCGCGAAGCCGCGCGAGCGCCGCCACAGCAGGATCAGGCCCAGCATCAGGCTGAGCGCGATCAGCTGGCCCAGCTCGACGCCGACGTTGAACGACACCAGGTTGACCGCCAGGCCGCGCCGCGACAGGTGCAGCTCCTGCAGCTTGGTCGCCAGGCCAAAGCCGTGGAACAGGCCGAACACCAGCACCATCAGCCGGGTGTCGGGCGTCCAGCCGAACAGGGTCCGGAAGCCGTCGAGGTTGTCGAACGCCTTGTAGGCCACCGACAGGCCGATGATCGCGTCGATGATGTAGGGATTGGCTTTCCAGCCCAGCAGCACCCCGGCCAGCAGGGTGATCGAGTGGCCCAGGCTGAACATGGTCACATAGAGGGCCACGTGCTTCAGCCGGTAGAGGAAGAAGATCACCCCCAGGATGAACAGCAGGTGGTCGTAGCCGGTGACCATGTGCTTGGCGCCGAGGTATAGGAACGGGCCGATATGGGCGCCGGCGCTGGAGGCCACGAAGGCGGCGTCCTTGCCCCCGATGCCGTGGGCCAGGGCCGGCGCCGCGAGCATGGCCCAGGCAAGCGTGACCATACCCAGCGCGGCCACAAGCGCGCGGAAGCGGTGCATTCATCCTCCCTCAAGGACGTCTCTGTTGTCAGTAGGGAGTACGCGCGTCGGGGGCGCAATCCCTTGAGCGAAGACAAACCGCCTAGAGTTTGAGGCCGAGGCGCGGACCGATCGCGACCATGGCCGCGTAGAGCCCGATGGTCAGAACGCACCCGGCCCCCAGCGACGGCCAGAAGCCCACGCCCCGCCGGATCAGGGCCGGCATCATCAGGAACATCGGCAGCGACGGCAGCACGAACCAGAAGGTGGCGCCGACGTGGGCGGCCATGCGCTGGGGATCGTGGGTGTCGCGCCACAGCCAGATCATGCCCAGGATCGACAGCAGCGGCAGCGACACGATCAGGGCGCCGAGGCCCGGGCTCTTGCGCGCCGTCTCCGACACCACGGCGATGATCACCCCCGAGATGGCCGCCTTGATCAGCAGATAGAGCATGGTCCCGCCTCCTGCGCGGATTGCGTCCAGTTGTCCGAGCCCGCCGCCCGCTTGCGTCCGGGCGTCCGCGGGTACAGACCAAGGACAAGGAATATCGGGGGAAACGGGATGAGTCGGGCGCCGGACCGGCGGATGTTCTACACCATCGACGGCCTGCGCGGGATCGCGGCGTTGCTGGTGGTGTGCCGCCACATCGTGCCGTTTCACGGCGGCAAGCTGAACTTCCAGTCAAGCTATCTCGCCGTCGAGATGTTCTTCCTGTTCTCCGGCTTCGTCATCGCCCACGCCTACGACAAGCGGTTCGAGGCGGGCATGCGCTTCGGCGAGTTCTTCAAGGCCCGGATCGTACGGCTCTATCCGCTCTATTTCCTGGGCTTCCTCATCGCCGTGCTGACGATCCCGCTCGCGCATCTGCTGGGGGTCAAGACCTGGCCGCTCGATCCGCGGGTGATCGTGCCCAACCTGTTCATGCTGCCGATCTACATCAACTTCGCCGGCGGCGCGCTTTACCCGTTCAACAACCCATCCTGGACCCTGTTCTTCGAGCTGCTGGCCAACTTCGCCTACTGCCTGGTCTACAAGGCCCTGACCAACGGGCGCCTGGCCTTGATCATCATCCTGACCGCCATCCTGCTGACCTTCGCCGCCTTCACCTTCGGCAGCCTCGACATCGGCTACAGCCAGCGCACCTTCATCGGCGGCTTCGCGCGGGTGGGCTTTTCGTTCTTCGCCGGGGTCGGCGTCTATCGGCTGCAGCTGGCCAGGCCGTGCCCGATCCGGATCAGTCCGTGGGTGCTGATGGCGGCGGCCGTGGCCCTCTTGATCCAGCAGGTCCCGCGCGGGCTCGACCGCGAACTCTACGACAGCGTCTGCGCCATCCTGATCTTCCCGCTGTTCGCCTATCTGGCCACCGCCGTGGAGCCCGGCCCGGCGGGCGCCAAGCTGTTCACCCTGGGCGGAGCGGCGTCCTACGCCCTCTATCTGCTCCATGCGCCGCTGGGCGGGATGCTGAACCAGTTCTTCACGGTCTACGGCCGGCCCAAGGGCTCGATCCTGTTCGCCCTGGGCTTCATCGCCGTGGTGTCGGTGATCTCGATCCTGGTGGAACGGTTCTACGACCGTCCGGTCAGGCGCTGGCTGACCGGCCTCATGGGAAAGCGTCCCCGCGATGCCGACCGCAATCCGGTAAGCGCCTCGAGCGCCTCGGGATCATAGGCGGCCGCGGCCGCGCTCAAGTAGGCGCCGGCCGATAGCGCAAAGAAGATTTCTACTCCTGACCGAGCCAGCGGCGGGCCTGGCGCTGGGCCTCGGCGACCTCTTCCTGGTCCATCTCGCGGCTGAGTTCGCGGCGATAGACCTTGGCCTCCGCCGAGCCGCGCATGGCGGCCAGATTGAACAGCATGTGCGCCGACACGTAATCGAGCGGAGCGCCGCCCTGGCCCGTCGAATAGAGCAGGCCCAGACGGAAAAGTTCGTCGCCGGTGGAATCCGCACTCGGCAGCGGCAAACCCATAGGCGCGTCGGTCTCGTGGATCGCTTGCACCACTGTCCCCTTCTGGTCTGGCGAACGCGTTTTGCGTCCGATCGACCAGAGGAAAGCCCAAGGTTGTTAAATACGGGGTTAAGCCTACCGCCGCGGTCACGCTGATGGGGTGCGGCCGATTGCGCGGCCTACTTCCGAGCCCTTTGGCCAAACAGGATCGAGCGGGCCTTGTCGCCCTCCGCCCCGCCCGCGGTCAGGACGTTGGCGGCGCGCAGGGATTCGCCCTCCTGGACCGCCTCGACCACCGCCGGGCGCGTCGCGATGCGGGCGCTCCAGGCCTTGGCGTTGGGGAACTCGTCGGCGTCCACGCCGTGGCCGGCCGGGCTGCGCATCCACGGCCAGCAGGCCATGTCGGCGATCGAATAGTCGCCCGCCAGGAAATCGCGGTCCGCCAGGCGCCGGTCGACCACGCCCCACAGCCGGTGCACCTCGTTGGTGTAGCGGTTCACGCCGTAGGACAACTGGCGCTGGTCGCGGATGAAGGTCGGGCCGTAGGTGCGGAAATGGTTCGCCTGGCCGGCCATCGGCCCGAGTCCGCCTACCTGCCAGAACAGCCACTGCTCCACGTCGGCGCGGCGGCGCTCGTCCTGCGGATAGAACTTCCCGCTCTTGCGGCCGAGGTGCTGCAGGATCGCCCCGGACTCGAATATCGACAGAGGCTGGCCGTCCTCGGCGCCGAAATCCACGATCGCCGGCATCCGGCCGTTGGGGCTCAGCGCCAGGAATTCCGGCTTGAACTGGTCGCCTATGCCGATGTTCACCGGGATCAGGGTGTAGGGCAGACCCATCTCCCTCAGGGCGATCGAGATCTTCAGCCCGTTGGGCGTGGGCCACATGTGCAGTTCGATCGGCTTGGCCATCGGCTGTCCCCCTGAGGTCTTGCGCAAGGGGCTAAATGGCGGGCGGCGCCGGCGGCCGCAAGCGGCTTGACGGCGAATTCACCCCGGCAGCGTCCGTCGCCGCCGGCGATTCCGATGAAAGCCGGCGCTGCGGCTGAGACAGGGGCGCCCGCCCCGCCCGGCGCGCGGCGCGCACGGCGACCTTCAATTGGCGCCACTATTTTCGCTGGCCTGCGAACCTAACCTGCATGGGCTCGCCCGACGCGCCTTGGGCAAAGTGCAATTCAAGGGAATCCGGGGAATGGCCGAAAAGCGTGCAACGATCGTCATTGTCCACGGCGCGTGGGTCGGCGGCTGGCGCTGGCGTCCGGTGGCGGACGTCCTGACGGACCGCGGACACCGCGTCTTCACGCCCACGCTGACCGGCCTGGGAGAACGCTCGCACCTGACCAGCCGCGAGGTGAACCTCTCGCTGCACGCCCTCGATATCGCGAACGTCATCCGCTACGAGCAGCTCGAGAACATCCTCCTCGTCGGCCATTCGTACGGGGGCATGCCGGTATCGGTGGCGGCCGAGCTGGTCCCCGAGGGCGCCATCGGGTCGATCATGTACATGGACGCGTTCCTCCCGGAGGACGGCGAGAGCCTCAACGACCTGGTCCCGGGCCCGCCGCATCTGCCGCCCACGCCGGAAGACTACCTGGTGCCGCCGCCGCGCGTGAACCTGGTCGGCTTCAACGCCCACATGGATGCCGCCTCGCGCGCGTCCTACGAGGATCGTCGCACGCCGCAGTCGGTCTACTGCTACAGCGAGAAGGCGAAGCTGTCGGGCGCCCGTGAGCGCATAGGCAAGAAGACCTATGTGCTCGCCACCGGGTACAACAACGACACCTTCATGCCGATGGCGGCAAAGGCCCGTTCGCGGGGCTGGCGGGTGGAGGAGATGCCCTACACCCACGACCTGATGCACGTGGCGCTCAAGGAGACCGCCGACATGATCGAGTCGGCGATCCCGTGAGGCCGGCGCCGGCGCCGGCCGCCGAGAAAAGCGGAATGTCCGTACTATTTTCCCGGACCGCCGCCCACCACCATGAACTTCCGCACCCGCTCGGCGATGTGCGGCCTGCCAGTTGTGATGAGAGGGGGCGCTGAGATGAAACGGACATTCGCCGCGATCGTACAGCGGACATCGAAGTGGGATCAGTCCAAGCCGGCCCCGGAGCAGGATGGCTTCGCCGCGCACGCGAAGTACATGCATGACCTGGAAGCGGAAGGCTTCATCACCCTGGCCGGCCTCATGCAGGACACCTTCGACGTCCTGTTCATCCTCAAGGCGGACAGCAAGGAACAGGTGGACGCCCGCCTCGCCGCCGACCCATGGCGCCAGGACGGGCATACGCGGCTGACCCGCCTGGAAGAGCTCGTCATGCGGCCCGACCCGCCCAAGCCGGCCGGAGCCTGATCATCCGCGCCCATCCTTCGAGGCGACCCGAACCCTAGTGGAGAAGTCCATGCGCGTATTTGTCTTCGACTGGCTCGCCTACAAGGACAACGTCGACAAGTTTCGGGTCAATGGCGACATGCCTCGGCTCGGCCGCAGGCATTTCAATTCGCAGGCGGCGGTCGACACCTATGAGGAGCACATCCAGGCCTGGGTGGAGCTCGAGCGCCAGCGCTTCGACGGCATCGCCATCAACGAGCACCACGGCACGCCCTACGGCCTGGGCAATTCGCCCAACCTCATCGCCGCCGCCATCTCGCAGCTGACCGAACGGCTCAAGATCCTGATCTACGCCAACCTGCTGCCGCTGCACGAGCCTCTGCGCCTGGCCGAGGAGCTGGCGATGCTCGATTGCCTGTCCAAGGGCCGTCTGATCGCCGGGGTCGGACGGGGCGCGCCTCGGGAATACAAGATCTTCAACGTCGCCATGGCGGAGTCCCGCGGGCGCTTCGAGGAGGCCTTCGAGGTGATCCGCCGGGCGTGGGTCGAAGAGAGCTTCTCGTTCGAGGGCAAGTTCTACAACTACAAGGACGTGTCCATCTGGCCGCGCCCGGTGCAGCAGCCGCACCCCCCGGTGTGGGTCCCCGTGACGGGCTCGCGCGAGACCATCGAATGGGCGGCGGCCAACGACATCGCCATCACGCCCGGCGTGTTCCCCGGACCCGTGCGCGAGGACAGCATCCGCTATTTCGCCAAGTGCCAGGCGCAGCATGGCCGCAAGGTCACGCCCGACCGCATCAGCATCATGGTCGACTGCTATGTGGCGGACTCCAAGGCCAAGGCGATCGAGGAGTACGGCCCCTACCTGCTGTACCTGTTCAACACCCTGCTTCTCTACGGCCACGTCCACCAGCACGAGATCCAGAAGGGCTACTACAGCTCGACCGCCTTCGAGCATCTGCGCAACGGGCCCAAGGGGACGCTGGCCGAGGACGCCACGGTGTTCACCCAGTGGACGATGGACACGGTGCGCATGGCCGCCGAGCGCATGCCGATCGGCACGCCTGACGAGGTCGTCGAGCGGATCATCGCCGAGTGCGACGAGGCGGGCGCGGAGTCGGTGCTGCTGGTCTGCAACCGGGGGGACATGCCCCAGGAGATGTTCCTGAACCAGATCCGGCGCATCGGGTCCGAGGTCTTGCCCCGCCTGCAGGCGCACAAGGTGAAGACCGTGCCCTTCGCCGAAAGCTTCGAGCCTGTGTAGCCGCCCGGCCTCCACGGCCGTGCGCAAGGGAATACGCGACCATGAACGTCAAACAGCTACATCCGCTCTTCGCCGCCGAGATCTCGGGACTCGACACCTCGGCCCCGATCACGCCGGAGACCGTCCAGGCCGTCGAGGACGCCATGGCCAAGTACGCGGTGTGCGTGATCTCCAAGGCCAGCCTGAGCGACGAGGACCAGATCCGCTTCAGCCGCGCCTTCGGTCCGCTCGAGCTGCCGCCCGGCGGCGGCAAGCGCATCGCCCCGGAGCTCTACGACATCAGCAACCTGGACCCGAACGGGGAGATCGTTCCCTTCGACCCGAACGCCAAGGCCCAGGCCGTCGACTTCGAGCGGTTCCACACCGACAGCCCGTTCAACTCGCAGCCGACCAAGTGGTCGTTCCTGCTCGGCCATGTGGTGCCGCCGGAAGGGGCCGACACCACCTTCATCGACACCCGCGCCGTCTACGACGACCTGCCGGACGCCACCAAGGCGCGGATCGATAACCTGGTCGCGGAGCATGACCTCTTCCGCGCGCTGCAGCGCACCGGCGTGGAATTCGGCGACGACGCCATGCGCAAGGCCTATCCGCGCATGGCCCATCCCCTGGTCAGGACCTCGGCGAGCGGGCGCAAGACGCTCTACATGGGCTGGCATGCGGTCGGCATCGTGGGTTGGAGCCAGGCGGAGGGGGAGGCTCTGCTGGATGAGCTCTTCGCCTTCGCGACGCAGGACAAGTACGTCTACGCCCACAAGTGGCGGCAGGGCGATATGGTCATCTGGGACAATCGCTGCAGCATGCACAGCGCGACCTCGTTCGAGCGCTATCGCTACAGGCGCGACTGCCGCCGGACCACGATCAACGAATATGGCCCGGAAAGGTCCGCGCTCGAAGGCATGGGCGCGGAGGCCTGATGCCCAGCGCGGGGCCAGGCGGGGCAGCGAGCCCGGCGGCAAAGGGCGCGGCCCTCCCGCCGGAGCCGGATGTCTCGGGGCGCAAGATGGTCGTGGCGGGCGCTTGCCTGCTCGGTTCGACCTTCGTGCCCTACGTGCAGGCCATCGTGGGCCCGCTGATGATGCTGCCCATGATCAAGGAGTTCGGCTGGACGCGGACGGAATACGCCTTCGCGACCACCTTCTTCTTCCTGTTCGGATCGATCACGGTGCTCCTCTTCGGCCGCATCGCCGACCGGTTCGGCGTACGCCCGATTCTGCTCGCCGGCGCCGTGTTCGGCGGCGCCACCATGATCCTTCTGTCCTTCCAGACGGCCGCGCTCTGGCGGCTCTATGCGACCTACGCCCTGCTGGGCGCGTTCGGTTCCAGCGGCGTCGGCTACACCAAGGTCATCGGGGCCCTCTTCACCAAGCACCGAGGCAAGGCGCTGGCGATCTTCGGCGCTGAGTCCACCGTCGCCCTCGCGGTGCTGCCGATCCTGACCAACACCCTGATCGGCCACTTGGGATGGCGAGGGACATACGTCGCCTTCGGCCTGGTCATGTTCCTCGTCGTTCCGGTCATCTATTTCCTGGTGCATGAACCCGGCCGGCGGATGCGGGGGGCCGCCTCCGCCGCGTCGCCGCGCAGCCCGCCGGTATTGCAGGGAATGACGCCGGCCCAGATCCGCAAGGACCGGGTGTTCTGGCTGATTGTGCTGACGGCAGTCCTGGGGGGCGGCCTGCACTCCGGCTTGATGACCCACGTCGTCGCCGCGATCACGGACAAGGGATTTTCGCCGACTGTCGCGGCCGGGGTTCTTTCGGTCGCGACACTGCTGGGGCTGTCCGGCAGCCTGGCGGGGGGCTTCGCCGTCGACCATTTCCGCAAGGCGCGGGTGCTGTGCATGTTCGCCCTGCTTTCGGCGGCGGGCATGGTCCTCTTCGCGCTCGCCAGCGCCTCGTTCGGCGGGCTCGCGCTGCTCATCGCCGCCATGGCGATGCAGGTCTCGGCCAACGCCGCGACACGCCCGATCTCGACCTATCTGCAGACCCGCTACTTCGGCCTCCGCGCCTTCGCCGAGGCGAACGCCATCCAGATCGTGTTCCAGGGAATCGCCATGGCGATCACCCCGCCCCTGTTCGGCCTGATCTACGAGCGGACGGGATCCTACGCGCCGGTGTACTGGATCCTGGTCGGCGGCGGCGTTGTCGCGGCCATGGTCTATCTCCTGCTCGGGCCCTATCGCTTCGGCGCGGACATCGGCTCCGCGGGCGGACCGGGCGCACCCCCGGGCGCAGCCGGCGCCGATCCGCCGCTGGCGTCGGGCCCGCCGCTGCAGGACTTGCTGGACGGAGCGGCGAATGCCGGCTGATCGGGACGGCCAGCCTTCCGTCAGGATCCACCCGCTCCTGTCGGGCCGGTACAAAACCTGGCTCGTCGCGGTCCTGCTCATCGTCAGCAGCCTGAATTTCGCCGACCGCGCCGTGCTCTCGGTGCTCGCCCAGTCCATCAAGGAGGACCTCAAGCTCACCGACGCCGACCTGGGGATGCTGCAGGGCCTGGGGTTCGCGATCCTCTATTCGGTGCTCGGGCTTCCGCTCGGCTGGCTGGCCGAGCGCACCAGCCGCAAGCGCCTGATCGCGGTCTGCGTGGCGGTATGGTCGTTGATGAGCGCCGCCAGCGGAATGGCCACAAGCTTCGCCGGCATGCTCCTGAGCCGGGTCGGGGTCGGAGTGGGCGAGGCAGGCTTCCAGCCGGCCGCGTCGTCGCTCCTGGCCGATCATTTCGGGGCGAACCGGCGCGCGTCGGTCCTGGCGATCATCGCCCTGGGCGCCCCCTTCGGCCTGCTGGTCGGGCAATCGGTGGGGGGCTGGGTCGCATCCGAATGGAGCTGGCGGGCCGCCTTCGTCGCCGTCGGCGCCCCCGGGCTGCTCGCCGCCCTCCTCGTGTGGCTGACCCTGGGCGAACCGCCCAAGGGGCTGGTCGAAGGCGGAACGCAGACCAGCTCGCCGCAAGCGCTGCGAACCATCGTGGCGGAGCTCTGGTCCAAGCCGAGCTTCCGGCACCTGCTGTTCGGCTTCACGATCAGCGGGTTCACCTACAACGCGGTCAGCCAGTTCGTCCTGCCCTTCTACCTGCGCAGCTTCGGCCTGCCGCTGGCTGTGGTCGGCGTCGCATTCGGGACGATCGGCTTCACCTCCAACGGTCTGGGCATGCTGGTCGGGGGTTTCGGCTACGACTGGCTCTCGCGCAAAGACCTTCGTTGGCTGGTGTGGGGGCCGGCGGCGATGCTGCTGCTAGGCGTCCCGCTCTACGCCGGCGCCTTCGCCAGCACCGGCGCGCGGCTGTCCTTCGGGTTCATCTGGGCCTCCAACTTCGTGCTGGCGTCCTACATCGCCCCGAGCGGCGCGGTCGCCCAGAACCTGGCGGGCCCGGGGTCCAGGGCCCTGGCCGCGTCGCTGCTGCTGCTGGCCAACGGCGTCTTCGGCGCGGGCCTTGGACCGACGGTGCTCGGCCTGGCCAGCGATTTTTTCGCCGCCCACGCCTTCCAGCACGGGGACTTCGCCGCGAGCTGTCCGGGCGGGCGAGCGGCGACCAAGGCGCTGGATCTTGCGTGCCGTTCGGCGTCGAGCCAGGGGCTGCGGCAGGCCCTCATCTGGGTGCAGGTCTTCTACGTCTGGGCGGCGATCCACTATCTGCTCGCGGCGCGTACGCTGCGAAGCGACATCCAGGCCGCGGCTGCGGTCCCTTCGACGGCCGCCTGAGGCCGCCAGGCTGGCCTTCAGAGCGGGCGGCTCCGGCTCATTTCCAGCATCAGCGCCGCCGTCTCGCGCTTCGCCGGCTCCAGATCGAGGGGCGAGCCGACCGGCAGCCGGTCCAGCAGCCGCCGAACGAGGCGGAAGTAGTTGGCCTGGGCGCTGGCCGGCAGGCTTTCGGCCAGGGTCGGGCGAAAGCGCGCCTCATAGGCGGCCAGGCACCTGGAGAACAGGTCGATGATCGGGCTGTCGGCCAGGCGCGACACGCAATGGACCAGGCTCAACAGATCGTAGCGGTCGAAGGGATCGCAGGCCTCCACGCGCGCCAGGGCCGCTTCCAGCTGGCGCCGCTGCGAGGCGTCGGCGCGCCCCACCGCCAGGGCGGGAACGAAGCAATTGAGCTCAAACAGCATGGTCCCCGTCGCGAGAGGATTGGCCCTGACGCCGATCAGAAAGGCCAGGACCAGACGGATGGCGCCGGCCGCGCGCCGGTCACGTACCAGCAGCCCGTTGCCCCGGCCCCGGCGGCATTCCACCAGGCCGCTGTCCTGAAGCAACCGGATCGCCTGCCTCAGCGTCAGCCGGCTCACGTGGAACCGCTCGCAGAGGTCCCATTCCGAACCCAGCCGGGTCCCCGCACCGCTGTTGAGGATCTCGGCGGCGATTTCGCGGGCGATGGCCGTCGCCAGATTGCCCGGCGCGTTCGCCGCGCGGCAGAGCTCGGGCGGTTCGGACCGGTGGGGGCCGCGGCGCTCCACCAGCCGCGACGCAAGCTCGCGGTGCGACCGCATCGCCAGTTCCTCCGCCGCCCTCACCTCCCCCGCGGCCAGGGCGGCCGCCATGTCCGCATCGGATCCGGCGCCGCTCCGCCTGCGACCGTCCGTGGACGCGAAGTCGACGGTCAGGCTGTTCAGGCACGCGGCCAGCAGCGACAGCACGGGATCGCCGACAAGGCCGGCGATTGCGGCGCGGGTCGAAAGCAGTCCCGACAGGTCGTCCGTCCGGCCCACGGCGGTCAGCCGGCGCAGGTCCGCCTCCCCCGGGCGCGCGGCGGCCGCCAGTCGCGCGGCCATGAGGTCAACGGCTTCGCGGGCGTCCAGCAGCTGGCGCAGGGTGACCCCGGCGAGGCGGAAGTGATCGGCCAGCTCCTCGCCGATGGCGTCCGGCTGGGGTTGGGCCAGGATGAAGCCGCCTGAGGGGCCCGGGCGCAGCCGCCCCAGGCCTCGCCGCTCCAGAAGACCTGTCGCTTCACGCGCGACCGACCGGCCCACGTGATACCGCTCCGACAACTCCCGCAGCGATCCCAGCGCGCCTCCCGGCGCGACGTCATTGGCGGCGATGTCGTCCTCGATACGCCTGGCGAGCTCTTCCGCCAGCCGAGCGGAGGTTTCCCCCTGGCTGGTCGAGGCGGCGTAGATACGCTCCGCCGCGTTCATAGCGTCTCTCCCCAATATTGACGGCAAGAGGAGCCAAAAGAACGGATGGGCGCAACCTAATTCGCCCCCCCTCGCCGCCCGGGGCAGGCCGCCGGTCGCGGCGACGCAATTCACACGACTATTTCCGGCCCGGCCCCGATCGTAGCTTCGGGCTCCGCTCCCCGGTGCGAGAGAACGGGGGCGGTCGCAACGCCATGCGAGCAGAGGATTGAGGAGGACGCCGTGTCGATGGCCGAGAGAGTTCCGACCGAGGATCCGCCCTATGTGGACGCGATCATCAAGTACCCGGAACGGAGCGCGGAGGGGGGCCGGATCAGCGGCAACAAGGAGTTCACCTTCGAGCTCGAAGACCATGTCATGCGGATCGGCAACGCCAGGCTGCGGACCGCATCGTTCGACGAATGCGGGTTCACTCTGCTGCGGCGGACGACCGACTTCGACTTCACCAGCGACGCCGACGTCCAGACTCATTGGCATCCGCAGGCGCGCCGGCTCGTGGCGGAGCTGACGGGCGCGCGGGAGGTGTTCCCGTTCCTCGGCATCCTGCGGGGCGGCGAGGCCGACCTCGGCGGCGGTCCCGCGCTCATGGCGCACGTGGACTTCAACGCCGCCAGCCTGAGGCATTGGGTGGCCACCTTGGCCGGGGACCGAAAGGACGAGTTCGCCGGCAAGCGGCTGATCAACGTGAACGTCTGGACGCCGGTCCGCCCGGTCGAGAACTCGCCCCTCGCGGTTTGCGACGCGTCCAGCGTGGAGCCCGGCGATTTCATGAACATCAAGTTCGGCAAGGAAGAGACCTTCGACACCGACGAGTTCAGGGGCCGGTTCGATTCAGGCGGCTACGTCCTTGGCCACAACCCCCGCCACCGGTGGTTCTACTACCCGAACATGCAGCCTGAGGAAGTTCTGGCGTTCAGGCTCTGCGACACCGCCGATCCGGGCCTGAGGATGACGGCCCACACCGCGTTCGACGACCCCACCTCAAGGCCGGGCTCGCCCAAGCGGATGAGCTACGAGCTTCGCACCATCGCCGTGCTGGATTAGCCGCGCCCGGCCGCAAGGCGCTTGACGGGGATTTTGCGCCCGCTACTTCCAGTACCAAGCCAAACGCGCTCAAGCAGCCGCTAGGCGATAGCGCGGAGGAGATTCCGCGCTCAAGTAGCCGTCAGGCGATAGCGCGAAGGTGAATCCATGAGTGACGCGGACGTCGTGATCTACCACAACCCCAAGTGCGGGACCTCGCGCAACACCCTGGCCCGCATCCGCGAGGCCGGCATCGAACCCGAGGTGGTCGAGTACCTCAAGGACGGCTGGACCAAGCCCCAGCTCAAGGAAATCCTGAAGAAGCTCGGCAAGAGCCCCCGTGAGATCATGCGCGTCCGCGGCAACGAGGCCCACGAGCACATCATCAACAATCCCAACTCCACCGACGACGAGATCCTCGACGCCATGGTCGGCCACCCGATCCTGGTCGAGCGGCCGATCGTGGTCACGAAAAAGGGGGCGGTGCTCGCCCGCCCCCCCGAAGAGGTGGATCCGATCCTCTGATCCACCTACCTCCCCCGCGAAGCGGGCGGAGGGGGACCGATCGCCGAAGAGCGAGTGGTGGAGGGGGCGAGCGCCTATGGCGCGTTCATGTAGGCCACGCGGTCGCCGCGGAAGGTGCCGAGCCACATCGTATTGCCGGTCTGCACGGCCACCGTGGCGTTGTCGAATTCCTTCATC
>Ga0265327_10001032_pt1 | contig 39265 bp, 41 predicted proteins | sample 41621metaG_FD_202089 | JGI IMG/M metagenome (GOLD analysis project Ga0265327, IMG submission 202089) | Rhizosphere microbial communities from Carex aquatilis grown in University of Washington, Seatle, WA, United States - 4-16-21 metaG | ecosystem: Host-associated > Plants > Roots > Rhizosphere... | reverse complement strand
TGGCTCCTTTACGCCGAAAATCCGCTGGCTCTATTACGCCGGAATTTGAGTGGCTCCATTACGCCGAAATTCTACTGGCTCCATTATGCCGGAATCGAATTGGCTCCATAGTGCCGAAAGTTCACAGTAGCTACGCTCCGCACCTTCAGGCATTGGCTCATGATCTAACTTCAGAAGTGCTGGCAATAAGTTCTCAACCAGCAGTCGTTCATCAGCACGGTCATAAGTTGTGAATAATGCAGCCTGAAGAGCGCAACCTGCAGGCGCATCGGAATTCAGCAGGGATTCCCAGCCCAGTTTTTCGTTACTGCTCATCGTCTTCATCCAAATCTGCTGACTCATCGCGTATTGAGCCTGGCATTGTTTTTAACACACCACATTGCGTGGCAAGTCGGCATAATGACCACAAACGAAAACCATAGCGTGAAGCTGAACTTAATGGCGGAGTTCGCGGCTCGACTCGTCCGTTACGCAAAACGAACCAGCGCAAACCCCCTCCATAAGTTTCATGGTAATGAAGCAATAAGCGTAAACACTCGATAGGTTGGTCAGTTTTAACCATATCTGCAAAACGACGGGCAGTTTCGATATGACGCAATTGCATGTCAGGAAGATTACGCCAGGCTTGCGCGGACGCCATCAACTCCTTGCAAATTCTCACTGCATCCTTATGTTGTGCTATCGCCTTAAGTTCAACATAAGGCTTATCTCCCAACACGGTGGCAATTAATTCCATCGCTGCTATGCCTGCATCCGCTAGACGAGAAAAACTGTAAAGCCGTGCGATGACTGGGTCATCTTTAAACTCACTGCTCAAATGTTTGCATAATTCGGCAGGGCTAGTCGCAGAAGATTTCTTAATCGAGCTAACCACCTTGAGTCGCTTCTGACCTTGCGGGTCAACACCGAATATCAGTGGTTTAAGCAAGTCAGATTCTGGCAATATTTTTGACTCATATTTTGGACGCGGCAGAGTATTCTCGTCAGCATATTTGCCAGTTTGATCAAATTCTTTCCAGTGATTTAGCCACCATTTGTCTTCCGTGCTGCGACCACTTTTGGCACTCCTTGAGTTAAGCTCTTCGCCAAGTTGTAGTCTCGCATTTTTCAGATTTCCATCCAGCCATCCAGCCAACTTTTTGGTTTCAGTATCTGGAGTCCAGCCATCTCCATGCAGCGTCATACCCGGCCACTTACGAAATGCCCGGCGATATCCTCCATAAACTCCAGTTTGTCGATAAGCGCGAAATTGCTCAGGAGTCATTCCAAATCGCTCAATTGATTTCTTATTGATCCAAGGAGCTACTCGGCGCTGTCCGGGTAAGGAGCGTTGTTTCCAGTCATCTTTTTCAAGTAGTGTAATTGTTCGAGCAACCCACATCAGTTCCAATGGACGCAGCCATGAATATCGTTCATTCTGCTGAGCACGCGTCGAGTCTACCCGACCACCGCTCACATGAAAGACCTGTTGTGATTGAACCAGACACCAAGCAAGAATTGTTACCCAACGCCCATCTCTAATTCTGTTGCTGAAATCCGGTGCAACGGCATCAGCAAATTGATCGGCTAACGCCCCCAGCCCCAGCGCATCACCCCGTCGCACGATCAACGGCTCCCACGGCGCGGTAAAGAAAAAATGCGGGTTATTAATAGATGCATCAACCTGTTCAGCCATAAACTTTCAGCTCCTAAATAAATAGCGGCCCGGTAATCAACGGAATTATTTCACAAGAATCACCAGTGCGATAACCACGATGATCAGCAACCATATCAATGCCGAGCTAGTACGCCGCACTGGTGCTGGATCACTATGTGTGCTGGATGATGTCTCGCTGTAGCTCAAGCCTGTGCCTGGAATGCCGACGGTTGTTTTGGTCTTGCCGTTCTTTAGGTTGATGGTCAGCCCCTTGCCGCCTATAGACGTGCTGATACCACTTTTACTCAGATTTAACCATAAACAGGGAAGAATTCTGATACGTTTTCGAAAACGTAAACTCATAGTCATTCTCTCCTTGAACACAGCAAGCAATGGCTTGTACTCCCAGTCATCATTTCAGCACCACCTATAAACCTGCCATGATAGAGGCATCACATTTGTCTACAACTAATTCCAGATCGTCCTCATTTACAATTACTGTAATCAGTTGTTCATCCTTTGAGACTGCATCGTCTGGGCAGAAAATACAGTAACCTTGGAAATACGCAACATCACCAACAACACCCACTGGCGGACGATAAATGACGCCGTCGTATCCCTCAATATCAAAACTCCTCACAACCCTTGCCCTGAATCTCGGTAAACTATAAATGCTTTCAATGTGAAAACTTGTTGCTTCCGGAATTTTTACTACCTCCGTCACTGCAGAAAGAACTGTTACAGCTTCGATAACATAAGTTGCTTCAGACGGTTCCACATCCCATTCCCACCATACTGTTACATATTCACCGATACAGATTTTTTTGGTTAGAAGATTTGTTTTGTGGAATCGCCCGCTTCTCTCAAATCCACATCCCATATCGATGACGCCGTCAGGTCTTAGAACGACACCATTTGAAAACTCCGTATCATTCAGGGCGCCACTAACACCAAAGTATGCCATATTTTGCAACGGTTTCATGGCGTTTCCAACGTTCAGATCGAATCGGATTCGATTCCCTTGCGGGTCTGCATTTTTTAGACTAACTCTTACAATCATGATCATTCCCTTTCCTAATTTTTATACAACTGCAAAATTCCTGACTCGCTCTCAACCAATTCCTGTTTGGTCGGCTATCCAATGGAGAATAGGTGCCATGCACCATTTTCTGTAGGAGAGAACAACGCTGCACCATCTTCAAAGTAGACAACGTTGGAATTGATTGGAACATGATTCGATAAGATAGCACCTTCATCTGCGCATGGGATTATCAGCACGTTGTAATTCGCAATCAGGACAAGCGGTGTGTTATTTTTGGATAATGGTACCCGACCGCTGGTATAAATCCCCTGTAGTCGTTTTGTGTCAGCACAATGGAATCGTGTTGTTATGTCATCAATTTTCAGAGTGATAAACCCATCACCGATTTCAAGGATTTCTGTACTACGCCAACTGCTGAATTCCTCAAGTGCCTTTCGTGCTTGGATTGGGTTAACAGTTATACCAGTCGTCTCCCGAATGGCGCCCAACAATTGCTGAGGGATATCCTTTTCTTTAACCGGTTTTAATTTCTGGTTTTCAAGTTTCAGGCCCAACTCTGGCAGTTCAAAGTTCCCAGCTTCTTTGTCAAAAGCAAAGTATTGCAAACGACCTGGGTGCGGTACGCATAGAACTTCTGCGAAGGTGCGTACCGTCAAATTCGCCACCTCTGTGAAAGAAATCGGGGCTGGAAAACTCACAAAGTAGTTCGGCGATCCGTCAGGATCCTTTTCAGGTGTAGAATCGTTTGGTGTGTTGGTCGGAGCTTGCCAGCCGACATCAATCAAAAAGGAAATCTGCTGCTCGTTGAGCTGTTCTTTCTTGTTCAGATAGGAGTTGCTCGTAGTTTCAACTCTCATTCCGAATGCCCCTTGCGCTGAAAACTGGATGTATCTGCGTGAGCGTTTCACAGGTAGAATCAGGAATTGATGCTCCTCAAGCTTTTCAAGAGCGGTAGCCAGTTTCTGTGCAAATGGAACCCAATCCGCAGATAAACAGGTTAATGGGTTTGGTTTTTCTTCAGTGACGGATGTCATAGTGATTCTCCTTTTTAGCGGCATTGCCAAATGGCGGGGGCCGCAATCTGGATCAAATCCCCCTGTTCCGTTTCACCAATTGGTGCAGTGGAACAGACTGTCTAAGTTGCAACATTAAGCTCTGAAATACAAAAACCCGTTTTAGCTTGGATGCTGAAAACGGGTTCTTCTCCGCTTTAGCTGGAATTTATGAATCGCCCCGCAAGCTGGTGAACAAATCGGCGATGTCGTTATTATGCACTTCTTAACATTGCTGTCAACTTTTCTTCATTGACACTTTTCTTCATTAAAACATAATTAAAATATATGAATATCCATTTTTGCGTCAATGTTGCAAGCCACGAACGGCGGCTTTCAAGCGGCCTCTTTTCAACATCGAATGTCGGTTGCTGGCCCGGCCATAGACTACATATACCCTTCGGCTCATTCCCGTTTTAGTCTTGGAATGTATGCATAAAGATTTTTTACCAGTTCATCCTTGTCATTTCCATGATGCATCTCTCTGTGGCAGTTCGGGCATAGTGCTACAGTATTTGATGTCGTATCAGAGCCGCCATCTGCCAGATGGCGTAAGTGATGAATTTCTAGGTATGGAAAACCATCATTTGTTGCGAAAGGAGCTTTCTGTTTGCAGCATTCACAATGTCCATTTGCCTTACTTAGCACCCAATCCCTAACAACTGAATTACGCTCATACTGCGTTACTTCTGTTGTGGTTTTGTTTGGATATTTTGTGCCAAGAGGTTCAGCAAGTTTTTCGACACCAGGTTTATCGGATTTATTTCTTGTAGCCACCGACGAACCAAACCAACCAATCTGGGATAAGGCGTCTCTCACGTTATTACGCATAGCCCAATTATTTAGATCGTTGCTGTAACCAATCCATGACATACCGTATTTAGGTCCTTCACCGAGATTTTTAATCAGCTGAGTGCCAATTGATTTGCACGAATGAATAGTGGGTCCTTGAGGGCGATTATTTACATCTAGCGTGTAGGGAATTCCATTTTTCCTGTCATAGAGTTGGCGTAAATCCTCAAACTGCTTATCACTTATTCCAACACGGATTTCTCTGAATGCCTTAACTAGCCTTGCTGTTTCAAATGTATTTGGATCAAATTTGCTCATAGTTAACACCTTTGTAATTCAGTTCGATGGAATTGAAAGAAACGAATTGTGGGGCCATAAACCATTTTTTGTTTGGGCTCGTCATCTGACAACGTATTTACTACGCTCAACTCTGTCAAATATTCGGCGTCACAAAGCAGGGCGAGTGACTCAAAGTGGGCCAATTGCTACCGATCACGACTGTCGGCTTTCTTGCATGATATTCTACACGTCGATCGTCCGCTGCTGGCCGATTGCACTCACTCGGCATTCTGCTCGTCGTATGACCGCTTATTAGCACATTGAAGACCGCAGACTACAGCAAAGACAGGTAATAATACATATGCCAAACGGCCTATGCATTTTCTGAAAATATATAGGCAATTCACCCGAGAACAGGTTCTCTATCATTTAGCATCTGTTCGTGCTTTTCGTGCTTTTCGTGGACTAGCGGTTTTCCAATTTGATTTACCGCCCCTTCAACCACCCGGCTCTTCGTGCCTTTCAAATGTGATGGTATCCGGCAGCGCATGGGCATGCAGGCGCTTCGCACAGTAGCGTTTCAGTTCATCTTCCGATGCCGCCAGATTGCGATGCAGGCTGACGCGGGCACGCAAACAAACCGCTCCCGTTGCGTCCGCTTCGCGCATGACATGCGCCCAGGCAATCGCGGGGTGCTCGTACAACACTTCCTCGATCTGCCTCGGGAACACCCACTGGCCGTTGCGGGTCAGCATATTTTCCTTGCGGTCGATGAGGGTAAAAAATCCGTTCTCGTCCATGCTGGCAATATCGCCTGTGGCAAGCCAGCCATCCCGCAAAACACGGGACGTGGCGATAGCACATTTTGCATCGGAGCCGCCGTATCCGGAGAACACCTGCGGGCCGCGCACCCACAGCTCTCCCAGCCGGTCGATTTCGACGGCTTCGCCGCTATCCAGATCGAGTATTTTCGCTTCGGTATCGGGCAACGGCAGCCCGACGACCCCGCTGTGCCTGCGCCCGGCCAGCGTCACCGCCATCACCGCCGGAGAAGCTTCAGCCAAACCATAAGCTTCGACCAGACGGCCGCGTGTGATCTTTTCAAATTTTTCGCGGATTTCCAGCGCAAGCGGCGCACCGCTCACCGCACATACCCGGATCGAGGCCAAGCCAAAACGGCGCACCCCCGGCGTGTTCGCCATTTGCTGGATGATATTCGGCGTGGTCGGAAAATAGGTGGGCTGCAGTCGTTTGATGGTTTTCAGCAGCAACGGCACATCGTTCTCGGGCATCAGAATCAGGGTGGCACCCATGTATACGCCGAGGTGCAGCAGCCCTGTCAAGCCATACGCAAGCGATAAGGGTTGCTGTGCAAGAAAACGTTCCGCGCCGGGTCTGGATTCGGGCAGCCAGTGGCGTAGTTGCAAAGCATTGGCCGCCAGATTGCGATGGGTCAACGGAATCGGCAACGGCGGACCGCTGCGGCCGTACGAATACACGATGGCCGCCACCGCGTCCACCGCCAATAGAATCTCAGGCGGAAAATTGCGTCCGCGCGCGAGCACTTGCTGAAATTTGACGTAACGGCGTTGCAGTTTGCCGCTTTGTTTATCCCGATGAAACCGGGGCAGGACATGCCCCTCCTGAAAATTATGCAGCACGGCGAACTTCAGTTTTTCGCGCCAGCCCATATAGTCCATACGCGAGGCAAACACTACCCGTCGCAAGCCGGCAGCGCGCGCGTCGGTTTGCAGCGCCGCATGCAAGTCGCGATAGCGGTCCGTGCCGGTGATCAGCATCACCGCTCCGGTATCGGCAATTCTGGCAAACAGGGTTTCTTTATCGGTTGCGGCACTCGTCAGCACCGCGATCCCGCCCATTTTCAGGATGCCGTAATATGCGATGATCCAGCCGGGAACATTCGGCAGCGCCAGCATCACGGTTTCACCCGGTTTGATGCGCAGTGCCAGCAGGCCGTGGGCAAAACGGTTGGCCAGTCGGTCGACGGTGCGCCAATCCATCCTGCCGCCGAAATAGTCCACTGCCGGGGTTCGGGCAAAACGCCGTGCCGTGACTTCCAGCAAACGCGGCAACGCGACTATGGGGGGTTTGATACGGTAGGGCGTGCGCGTATCGTAAAACTTCAGCCACGGGCGCTCGGCTTCGAGCAACTTGAGTGCGGCGCGCCGATGCGCCTTCTTCAGGGACTTGTGTTCGATCAGTGCCAGCGGATCGCCCTGCGCCTGCAGAAAACGCTCGATACTGCGATTCACCGCATCCGGCCTGTCGACCATGACCTGATGTGCCGACACCGGAATCACCACCTCTTCCACATTGGGCAGCAGTGTGGCGACCTCCTTGTAAGAAGTCTGCGAGAACAAAATGTCGCGTTGCCCGATGATCACCAGGGACGGTGTCCGGATATTGCGCAAATATTCGGTGCCATCCCAGATCGACAAGCCATTCCTGTTTTGCAGATACACCACATGCGCGGGGGGATATATGCGTGCGGCATTGAATCCGACATAAGGTAGTATCTTGCGCAGCCAGGTCAAAATGCGCGGCGGCACGCGCAGCACCATACGTCCCGCCAGACGCAGTTTAAACCGCACCGCAGAGGAAATAATCACCAGTGCGCTCACGTGTTCGGAATGCTTTTGCAGGAAATACGAGGACAGCGCGCCGCCGAATGAATGGCATATCAGAATAAAGCGTGGCGGGACTTGCAGCACATCAAGCGCCGCTTCGATGTCCGCCACCAATTCCGGCACATCATAACGGGCACCCTGCGCTTCGGTGGGCGCATCCGTATAGCCATGCCCGCGCAGATCGAGCGCGATCACCCGGTAATCCGCCTGAAAGTGCTCCAGCTGATTTTCCCAGTAGGCGGCCCGCCCCCCAAAACCGTGGATGAACACCATGGCCTGGGCGGCATCGTGCCCACCGGTATCGACCACGCTCATTTCCAACGGCATGCCGCCCGCCAGCCGATTGGGAAGTTTAATGGTGTAACGGTGCAAATCGACATCGAATCTCATGACGACATTGTAGTCAATCTGATTAATGCGCGGATATGAAAAAAACGGTTGCCCAAAGTTCTCGAGCAACCGCTGTTGTCAGTTTTCCGCCGGTGGATCAGGTATTTTGCAAACGTGCCATTCTGCTTTCCTCATGCAATCTCAGGACAATGTCTTCAACCGATGCCCCGACATTTTCTGTCAGAATTTTTGAAATTTCTTTCGCCCCCAGATTGGTCATCGCGGCAATGGCCTTGATTGTTTCTTCTACCGCCACAGCAATCCTGATCGTATCAATCCCTTCCACATCTATGAGATTTTCGACTGCCGCCTGCACATCATCCAGCGTGTCCACGTTAATTTTACCCAGAATATCAACCACTTTATTCTGGGCGAGGTGGGTAGTCACGGAAAACGCCCGGATAGACTCAGTGACGATTCTGCCTAACATCTCAATCTCTTTTTTACCGACACGCAAGGGATTGTGGGCATTAATGGCAGCTCGCCGATCTTCGGACATTGTGGAGTGGGTAAAGTTACGCATAATGCTCCTGTAATAGCCTGCTATTCTTCCGTTGTCGAAATGGTTGCGCTCCGGTTACGCACAGTGCACGGGCGACCTACTCTTCATCTGTACGCCAACCAACAGAACTGAGAATATAAAGACATACGGAGTAATATGCTTTAATAGAGCCTTCCTATACGGGACGAGATTCCGGCATGACAGCATCGCTTGAAACACGGCATCACCCTTCCGGGTTGAATAGCCGCTTCCAGGGTGAATTAACTTTCGCAGACTATGTCGCGCGTCATCAAGCCATGATTGCGCATGCTTTGGCGCAAAACGACGAAGCACTCAGGGAAAAAATAATTGCCGGCAATGCGCCTTTTGAATTGAAGCCATCCGGCAAATTTGCGGCCGGGCGAGACAAACCCTACCAGCGCGGTGTCCTGCTAACACACGGCTTGACCGACTCTCCGTATTTCATGCGCTATCTCGCCCGGTTCTTTCAGGAAAACGGTTTTCGCGTGATGGCCGTTTTATTACCGGGACATGGAACGCGGCCCGGAGACTTGTTGAACGTGCACTGGCAGGAATGGGCCAGGGCGGTGGCTTATGGTGCCGATATGCTTGCGCGTGAAGTGGATGAACTCTTTCTGGCAGGATTTTCTGCCGGTGGTGCGCTGAGTGTTTTCCAGTCACTTCACGATGAACGCGTGCGGGGTTTATTTCTTTTTTCTCCGGCATTCAAGATAGCTTCCAAAGCGGCTTGGGCCAATTGGCACAAACCGTATAGCTGGCTGACCCCCCCGGCCAAATGGGTCGGCATCATGCCCGACCGCGATATCTACAAATACGAATCTTTTCCTAAAAATGCCGCTGCGCAAATGCATGCCCTGACGCAGGAACTCAACAACCAACCGCTATTGCACAAATTAAATCTCCCTGTGTTTATTGCCGCCAGTGCGGACGACACAACGACCGCCCCTTCGGCAACCCTGAATTTCATGGCACGGTTGCGCCACCCATCCGTCAAACTGGTGTACTACACCAGTGACGGGGGAAAACATATACATGGATTTCCGGAGGAAAAACTTGAACTGGTTAATTGCGTGTTACCCGGGCAAAGAATATTAAGTTCCGCCCACACGGCCATCGTGTTGCCGCCCGACGATCCGCATTACGGCCTGACGGGAGATTATTCGAATTGCACCCATTACTATCCCGCCGAGATGGAAAAATACACCCGATGTTTGAGCCATCCCGCAGAGGTTTTGCAAGGTGAGATTACCGGGCCCAATCTTGCAGCCGGAACATTACGTCGCCTGATGTACAACCCTCATTTTGACCGGCTAAAAATATCCATGCGCCAGTTTATTTCCGGATTGCCGAATGCGGGCTAGCCCCGAATTTATTTCGTGTCTTTCGCGATTTTCATGGATACAATAGGATACCCGTTTCCACGACTTCTGACGCGTAAAGGAAGAAAAACCATGAAGCCCTCCCCATTCTGCCATGCTGTCGGCATTATCCTGTTTGCCGGTATTATTTCTCCGTTTGCGCAAGCCGCTGATCTCAGCACCTTGCAGACTGCTGTAGGTTTGGCACAGGACGAGGTGCAAAAAGCCAAGGCAAACCATGAGACAAGAAACCGTGCAGTCACACAGCAACAAAAAATAGTGGAAGAACGGAAGAGGCAATTGGCCGAGGAAAACAGCCAACTGGATAAAATGCAGCAGGACACCAAACAAGCCTGGAACCAATATCTGGAAGCACAGCAACGACTCAAAAAAGCCCAGGCCAACTTTGATGCCGCATGGAAAAAGAATTAGCCGCGCTGCCTTGCCGCCTCGAATAAACATACCGCAGCTGCGGCGGCAACATTCAGCGATTCAACTTTACCCGGCATCGGAATGGTGATCCGCAGTCCGGCTGCCAGAAGATTTTCAGATAATCCCGCCCCCTCGTTGCCGACCGCGAAAGCCAGTTTTCCGCGCAGGTCGCAATCGTACAAACTGTTCGTTGCGTCCAGTGAAGCGGCAAACAATTTTCCGGAAAATTCGGCTGCGACAGCAAGCAAGTCGGCGGAATCATAAATTCCCAGCACGAAATGCCCCCCCATCCCCGCGCGCAGCACTTTCGGCGACCATGCATCCGCACAACCCCGCGACAAAAATACCGCGTCGCATCCCGCAGCGGCAGCACTACGCAAAATTGAACCGAGATTGCCGGGATCCTGAATATCTTCCAGCAGCACACAAAATGAAACCGCTCCGGGCAACGCTGAAACGCCGGGAATATCAATCAGGGCAAGAATACCGCCGGGTGTTTTGAGTTCGGATAGTTCCGCAAACAACTTGCTATCCAGTTGCGAAACCGGCACACCGGAAAGCCCGTTTAACAGTTCCGCCACTTCACCATCTTGCAGAGCAGCTTCTGTCACCATCAAATGCCTCGGCTTGCAGCCTGATACAGCATAAGATTTAAGCAGATGAATACCATCCAGCAAAGTTTGCCCGGATTTTTTTCGCTGGCGCGATGACCCGGCGAGCTTGAGCAGTTCCTTGAAAAACGGATTATCTCGCGAAGAAATATATTTCATGGGACAGGGCGAGCGGGAAAACTCCTGCTCTAGCTTCCGTCCTGTTCCAGCAGGCTGCCCATTTCTTCCAGTGAGGGCAACTCTTGCAGTGAACGCAAATTGAGATCGTCCAGCAATTGCTTGGTCGTGGCGAACAGGGCCGGTTTTCCCGGCACATCGCGCGTGCCGATCACATCGATCCAGCCGCGAGCCTCCAGCGTTTTAAGGATTTGCGCCGACACGCCGACACCGCGAATTTCTTCGATATCGCCGCGTGTCACCGGTTGGCGGTAGGCGATGATGGCAAGCGTTTCCATGACCGCGCGAGAATAGCGCGGCGGTTTCTCCGGATTGAGACGGTCCAGATACACTTGCATCTCGGTACGGGCACGAAAACGCCACCCATTGGCCACGCGATTCAGTTCCACCCCGCTGTTCCCGTATTGCAGCGCCAATTCAGCCAGCAATTCTTCTATAAAGCGATTCTCCAGCGGAGTATCGCTGAGTTTCTTGAGTTCGTTTGCGGAAAGCGGCTCCGGTGTGGTCAGCAATGCCGCCTCCAACACCCGCAACATTTTCTCTCTCTCAGATGGGGAAACTGATGCGACAGAACCCGCCGCAGAGACAACCATTTCTGCCGGATTATGTTCCTCCCCCGCCGCTCCGGATGCGGCGGAAGAGTTATTCTGTTGCGGTGAGGGTAAAGTTTGCCCTGACATAAATATTCCCCAGTGTTTCGGTTTGTGTAATCTCGACCAAAGTTTCCTTGGCCAGCTCGAGAATGGCGATAAAAGTCACCACCAGTTGCGGGATACCGCCGCTCACGTCAAACAGGTTTTCGAAGGCCTCAAATTCGCCGTGTCCCAATTGGCGCAGCACGCGCGTCATCTGTTCGCGCACCGACAATTCATCGCGCCGCACTTTGTGGTGCGTATTCAATTTTGCCCGCGCCAACAGCACCAGCCATGTCTGGCGCAAATCCTCCACTGAAACCAGAGGCAAACGCTGTTCCAGGGTACGCTCGATGAGCACCTGCACCAGCTCGAAATCGCGACCGGCCTGGGGCAATTCATTCAGCTTTTGCGCGGCAAGTTTCATCTGCTCATATTCCAGCAGGCGCCGCATCAGTTCGGCGCGCGGGTCTTCCACACTTTCTTCACTGACCTTGGGCGGGCGCGGCAGCAACATGCGCGACTTGATCTCGATCAATACCGCCGCCATCAGCAGATACTCCGCAGCCAACTCCAGACGGTTGCGCTGCATGATCTCGATATAGCCCATATATTGCTGGGTGAGCTGCGCCATCGGAATGTCGAGCACATCGAGATTATGCTTGCGGATCAGGTACAGCAACAGATCGAGCGGCCCCTGAAAAGTCTCCAGCACCAGTTCCAGCGCATCCGGCGGGATATAGAGATCATGCGGCATCTCCAGCATCGGCTCGCCATGAATCAGCGCGCGCGGGACAAGTTGTAGTTCGGCCTGGCTCATGAATAATCAGCTGTAACTCAGCCCCATGGACTCGCGCACATCGCGCATGGTCTCGCCCGCCAACTTGCGCGCCTTTTCGCATCCGTCGGCAATAATATTTCGCACCAGTGCAGGATCATCCAGATAAATCTGGGCGCGCTCGCGCATCGGCTTTTGTTCTTCCAGAACCGCAGCGATCACGGGCTGTTTGCATTCGATGCAACCGATTCCCGCCGTGGTACAGCTGCGCTGCACCCATTGTCTGGTATCCTCATTCGAGTACACCTGATGCAATGCCCAGACCGGACATTTTTCCGGGGTGCCGGGATCGGTACGGCGCACGCGGGCCGGATCCGTGGGCATGGTGCGAATTTTCTTGGTCACGCTGGTTTCATCTTCGCGCAGCGTAATGGTGTTGCTGTAAGATTTGGACATTTTCTGCCCGTCCAGCCCCGGCATTCTGGATGCCTTGGTAAGCATGGCTTCCGGTTCGGACAGGATCATCTTGCCGCCGCCTTCCAGAAACCCGAACAAACGCTCGCGATCACCGATGCTCAGGCTCTGCTGCTCATCGAGCAGAGACTTGGCGGACTCCAGCGCACCTTCGTCCCCCTGTTCCTGAAAACGTGTGCGCAGATCGGTATACAGTTTGGCCTTCTTGCTGCCCAGTTTCTTGACTGCCGCTTCGGCCTTTTCCTCGAAGCCCGGTTCGCGTCCGTACATATGATTAAAGCGCCGGGCCAATTCCCGAGTAAATTCAATGTGTGGAATCTGATCATCACCCACCGGGACTTGAGTGGCCCGATAGATCAAAATGTCTGCGCTCATCAGCAGCGGATAACCGAGAAAGCCATAGGTAGTGAGATCCTTGGACGTCAGCTTCTCCTGTTGATCCTTGTAGGTTGGCACCCGCTCCAGCCAGCCCAACGGGGTAATCATGGATAGCAGCAAATTCAATTCCGCATGTTCCGGTACCCGCGATTGAATGAACAGCGTGGCACGCGCCGGGTCGACGCCTGCAGCCAGCCAGTCGATTACCATGTCCCATACGCTCTGCTCGATGACCTGCGGACTATCGTAGTGCGTGGTCAGCGCATGCCAGTCGGCGACAAAGAACAGGCATTCGAACTCCTGCTGCATCTCCACCCAGTTTTTCAAAACGCCATGGTAATGCCCCAAATGCAAACTTCCGGTGGGACGCATCCCGGATAACACGCGATCAGCAAACATAGCTTTTTATAGAAGTCCAAAAATAAAATTGATCAAATTCGTCAGCCCCCCGACGATAGGCGTCAGTATCCATCCCAGCATGGGCGTCATCACCATGAAGATCAGGATGAACATGCCATACGGCTCCACCCTGGCCAGCATGAATGCCTGCCGGTGTGGCAAGAGACTGACAACCACGCGCCCCCCGTCCAGCGGGGGCAGCGGAAGCATATTCAAGGCTATCAGCACCACGTTAATTCTAATTCCGATTTGAGCCATTTCCAGCAGCGGTTCGGCAAAATAATTATCCTGAACCATCAGCGCCACTCTAGCCAGCAAGCCCCACCCCAGCGCCATGAACAGATTGGTTGCGGGCCCCGCCAATGCTACCCACAGCATGTCTTTCTTGGGATGGCGCAACGCGCCGAAATTGACCGGCACGGGTTTGGCCCAGCCAAACAGCACCCCTCCCAGCCACAAAGTTAAAATAGGCAGCAATATGGTTCCCATCGGATCGATGTGGTGGAGCGGATTCAGGCTGATACGCCCTTCCCGCTCTGCCGTCATATCGCCAAAATATCGGGCCACATAACCGTGAGCCGCCTCGTGCAGCGTAATCGCAAATAATATCGGAATCGCGGCAATGGCGATAGTTTGAATCAACTGGTCGATGTGCATTTAACTCTCTATTTCAAATGGAGCAACATCGCCCTTGCCGTGCCGCAGCAGCACCGGAGCGTTTCCGGTCAAGTCTATCACGGTCGTGGCTTCCAATCCGGTGGCGCCACCGTCCAATATCAGATCAAGCTGGGAATCCAGGCGTTCACGAATTTCTTCCGCATCATTCAGCGCCTGCTCTTCCTCTGCCAAAATCAGCGTGGAACTTAACAAGGGCTCGCCCAATTCTTCCAGCAGCGCCAGCGCAACCGGATGATCCGGAATGCGAATACCAACAGTATTGCGTTTCGGATGCTGCAGGCGCCGGGGCACTTCCTTGGTCGCATCCAGAATGAAAGTATAACTCCCCGGCGTATTGTTTTTCAGCAGACGGAATTGCACGTTGTCCACGCGCGCGTAGTGGGCCAGCTCGGACAAATCCCGGCACATCAATGTCATGTAATGACTATCGTCCACTCCGCGTATGCGGCGTATCCGTGCCACGGCATCCTTGTCGCCGAGATGGCAACCCAGCGCATAGCAGGAGTCGGTGGGATAGGCGATGACCGCACCGTCGCGCACCATAGCCGCTGCCTGTTTGATCAGACGCGGCTGCGGGTTGTCAGGATGGATGGTAAAAAATTGTGCCATTTATCTATTCGTCAATTATCAAACGTAAAAACTGCAAACCTAAATCTAGCCACAGAGTTCACAGAGAACACAGAGAAAGGCAAGGTTTCCCCTTGTTTCGCGGACTCACCCAAAAGGTGCGCAGCATTTTCATTGCAACCGTCCGTTTCTCCTCTGTGATCTCTGTGTTCAATGTGGCTAAATGTTTTTTCCAAGCTATCCCGCCTACATATTATTTTTCCCACGCCTGCCACACCGGGCGGCAATCCAGCGGAAAATCGGGCAATCGCCCCAGATCGCGATAGCTTTCGCCCGGCCCGTGAAAATCCGAGCCGCATGAGGCATACAAATCAAATTCCTTGGCATAGCGCGCGAATTCGGCATATTGTTCCGGTGTGTGGCTGCCGCTCACCACCTCTATCCCCCGCCCGCCCAGATCAACAAATTCCCGCAGCAACTCGCGCAAGGTGGTGCTGCCCATTTTCTTGCGACCACACATATAACGCGCCGGATGCGCCAGCACGGCGACACCGCCGCTGCCGGTTATCCAGCCAACCGCATCCGGCAGACTGGCCCACTCGTGCGAAACATAACCGGGTTTGCCTTTGACCAGATAATTTTTAAAGACGCTGGCCACATCCTTGCAGTGCCCGCTTTCAACCAGAAAACGGGCAAAATGGGTGCGCCCGATAAGCGAGGGATTTTCGGCATACTGATAAGCCCCTTCCAGCGCTCCCCCGATGCCGCACCTCGCCAGTGAATCCGCCATCAGTTGAGCCCGCGCACCACGCCCGTTACGGATGCCCTGCAACCCTTCGACCAGAGGCAAAAACGCCGGGTCAATATTCAGACCCACTATGTGCAAAGTGTAATGACGCCAACTCACCGATATTTCCACCCCATTGATCAGTTGCATCCCGTGTCCGGCTGCGGCCTGAGACGCTTCTCCCAAGCCGGCGACATCATCGTGGTCTGTCAGGGACAGAATTTTTACCCCGCGTTCTGCAGCGCGCGCAACCAGATCGGTCGGCGACAACAATCCGTCCGACACGGTTGAATGGCAATGCAAATCATAGTCCAGCATTAAAACTAACCGCCCTTCTTCATGGCTTTTCCATCCGCCGCGCGCTGGCGGCGAATCTCCTTGGGATCGGCGACCAGGGGCCGATAAATTTCGACCCTATCCCTGTCGCGCAATCTCGCATCGGCCTTGCTTAACTTGCCAAAAATCCCCAATTTGTTTTTCGACAGATCAATCTCCGGATATTTTTCCAGCACCCCAGAAAGCCTGATCGCTTCAATCAAAGTTGTTCCCTGTGGCACCGGCACCTTGAACAACGTTTGCTCGTCCGCCAGGGCATATACGACTTCAATATTAATTTGCTCAACCATTATCGTGTATGCCCATAAACTTTCTCTGCACGCTGTATAAACGCATCCACAAAACTGTTTGCAATGTAATGAAACACCGGTCCGAAAACCTTTTCCAGCAATTTGTGGGAAAACTCGTAATGCAGTCGAAACTCTATTTTACAGGCAGAATCGGAAAGCGGCTTGAATTGCCAACTGCCGTCGAGTTTCTGGAATGGTCCGTCCTTCAGGGTAATATCAATCCGATGCGGAATTTGGCGCACATTTTCTGTGGTAAAACTCTGTTTAATGTGATGATAATCAATATGCACGGTCGCATGCACCGTATTCCCGTCAACTGAAGTGACACTCGCCCCCCCGCACCAGGGCAAGAAACAGGGATAGTCCGCCACACCGTCCACCAGCGCAAACATCTGCTCCGCACTATACGGAACCAGCATTGATTTTTCGACTAAAGCCATTGGGATGCCTCTAAAAATCCAATTCTCGTCGCCATACTGCGTTGCTCACAAAAAATTACTTCTTGCATATAAATCATATGCGGCGGCGCAATTTTTTGTTCGCGCCTTGCCTGCCATATAGACTTGAATTTTTAAAGGTACCCATCGCACAATCTGATTAGCAATCCAAAGCTGGTAGAATATACGAGATATGAGCATCATCCAAAATAAAAAAGCATTCCATGACTTCTTCATCGAGGATCGCTACGAGGCGGGAATCGTGTTGCAAGGCTGGGAAGTGAAGGCAATCCGGGGCGGGCGCGCCAACCTCAAGGAAGCCTATGTCACCATTAACAATGGGGAACTGTTCCTGTTCGGCTCCCACATCAGTCCCCTCACCACCGCCTCTACCCACATTCTCCCCGAGCCGCTGCGCACACGTAAACTATTGCTGCATGCTGCGGAAATCAGCAAATTGATCGGCAAGGTGCAACGCGCCGGTTATACCCTGATGCCGCTGGATATGCATTACAAGGGCGGACGCGTCAAATTGGCTATCGGGCTGGCCAAAGGCAAAAAAGAACATGATAAACGCGCCACCGAGAAGGAGCGCGAAGGAAAGCGCGAAGCTCAGCAGGCCATGAAAAAGGAACGTCGCTGACGGGCGTATGGTTCCGGTTTAATGCGCTGCACTACGCTTGTACCTTCCACTACCCCCCCAAAATTCCCCTGTTAAAACAACGGCTATTTAATTGACCGCTATTGCAATTAAATATTTCCGGAGGTTTGCAAGTTTTTCGCGCCCGATTGCAAATTTGCTTCTGCCAACCTTCTACAATTGTTCATGCTTTTCCATTTTCCAAACAATTGGGAGGTTGCCATGAACAAGACTCAAACCGAAACTGCCAGTCTGTATGTCAGCAGGCTGCTGAAAATAGCCCTGGAAAATCACAGTGTACTGCTCCAATCAGGCCTCAGTCCGAATGAGGCGGAAAGTGCGACTCTAAGTGGTGTAGTAGTTCGCGCTCTTGACGCATCAACACCACGGGTACGGGAAAAGTTCCGGCTTTGTATGCAGCATCTGGTTCAGCAATCTGTGCAGCATCATTCTGTTTCCTAGTACGATGTAACTCATGAATTTTCGCAAACCCAACCCCTCCCAACCTCCCCTTGTCAGGGGAGGAGTTGAACGTTTCCCCCTGACAAGAGGGGACTGAGGGGGGTATTTTAGTGTTACAAGGCACCAGGGGGCGCGCTCACACATTGGGCTGCCATAGGGAAGTTTCATCGCAACAAAGAATCCGAAACCACTGGTTGCTCCCTGACTTGATCCCGTCACTTCATTTGTGAATGCGATTAACAACCTGACTCTGCAGTGCTGAACGGATGCTGTCCGATCTGAAAGTCAGCAATCGAGACTACCGCCCTGATGCCTCCGCTCACTGTTCGCCCGGCCGGGCAACACGGTTCTACTTGCAAAAACCCATGATAAATGCATGGCTAATTCGCGTCATAAATGAGAAAATCTGACGCATCATAGCAATACTCATTTGGGCATTATCACTTTCGGGGGTAGGATGAAATCTGCCATCAGCACGAATGAACTCTCCCTATTTTTGATTGAACCGTCCAGTGTGCAGGCGCGTATTGTCCAAAAATATCTTGCCGACCTGGGGGTAGTGAACATCCGGCTTTTTAATAATGGAACATCCGCACTCGATGCCATGCGCAAGCAACAACCTGATCTGACGATCAGCGCGATGTATCTGGGTGATATGTCGGGATCAAATCTGATTGAAATAATGCGTGCGGATCAGGCATTAACAGACATCGCTTTCATTCTGATTTCCAGCGAAGATAACCCGCTGTACCTCGATCCGGTGCGCCAATCCGGAACCTGTGCCATTCTTAAAAAACCCTTTGATTTAGCAGATTTGCGTGCGGCAATCTTCACCACGCTCGATTATCTCAATTCGGGCAGCCTCGCTTTGGAGAGGGATGTGATTGATGTGGAGAATCTGAATATTCTGGTAGTGGATGACAGCTCAAGCGCGCGTTCTTATTTGATTAAAGTACTTAAAAGTATCGGGTTCAAGAACTTTACCGAAGCCGAGAACGGAAAATACGGGGCTGAAATCATCGAGAAGCATTCTTTCGATCTGGTCATAACGGATTACAATATGCCGGAAATGGATGGAAAAGAGTTGATTGAATTTATTCGCAACCAGAGTTGGCAAAGCACACTGCCTGTCATCATGATTACCAGCGAACACCATGAACATCGGCTTGACGCCGTAAGGCAGGCAGGAGTCTCTGCTATTTGTGACAAGCCTTTCGAGCCGTCGCATATTAAAAATCTGATCGAGCAGATTTTCACGTCAGTGCATTAGGCTCCACGCCCTGCCCCCCACTGCACGCAAATTTCCCGCACGAATAAAGTGGACAAACCCGTACCTGGCTTAGTTTTTCGGTTTTACCTCCACGACAATTATTTGGGCAACAAGCCCCACCCATGAGAAAATCAGTCTCATGATAGGAATATTCATCTTGGCAATTGCACTCAGCATGGATGCGTTTGCCGTTGCCATCGGCTTGGGAGCAAAGAAAAATACACCCGGATTGGCGTTAAAAGCCGGGCTATTTTTTGGCATTTTTCAGGCCATAATGCCTTTCATCGGATACCTCGGCGGCAAGGGCGTACTAGTTTGGGTTGAAGCCTATGCACACTGGATCGCTTTTGTGCTGCTGACGGCAATAGGCGCCAAGATGCTTTACGAAGGCTGCCAGGAAAACATAGAAGAAGACATCGCTATCATCACCAACAAGATGATGCTGATTTTGGCTATCGCCACCAGCATTGATGCCATGGCGGCCGGTTTCAGTTTGACGCTATTGGATGTCAACCCTTATGCCGCTTGTCTGATCATAGGGATCGTTACCTTTTCCTTCAGCTGGGCCGGCGTTCTTATAGGCAGAAACGGCGGCAATTGGCTCGAGAGCAAAGCGGAGATTTTCGGCGGAACCATTTTGATTCTGATGGGGATTAAAATGCTTTATGTTTAGCGGCATGATCTCTGTTCATGTCTTTAATATGAAAAAATCGCATATAAATACGAAAAGTTATTGTCTTTAGCCGTCCGCACATTGCCCGAGCTGTTGTCAATAAAAGTCGAACCTCCCAGAAAATTTTTGTAGAAGGTCTGTTGTAGTGCTATGTGTATATTGGGGACGGGTACATAGTAAAGCTCCAAACCGTAACCGTTTGTCTTGGGATTGCCATTAGCCGAGCAAAAAGCCAGCTGGGAATTGTTTTGATTACACGCCCCGGTCACTACGCTTTGATCGGGATTATAGGCCCAGTAATCGTTGTCGGTGCTACCGCTGGTATAAAAGGCAAAAATATTTGAACCGAATTGGCGCTTATAGTCGTAGGTCGCTTTAGCTTTAAAAGTATTCAATTGACCGTAGCTCTTGTCGTGGTTTTTGTTGACAACCGCCTGAGGATTCCAGTCAACATGCTCGGTGATATAAGTCATCTGGGTTGACCATGAATGCACATCACTAATATGCTGATATTCAAAATCAACACCGATATCTCTATACTTGCCCCCGGCAGAGCCGGGAATAGTCCGGTCGCGTTTTAACGTCGTGACCATGCCAAAGGTGCCCAGCATGAATGACTCTGCATCTCGTACCGAGTTATAGGCCAAGCGCCAGTATGGGATGATGGAACTGGAGACCGTGTTTGGCACCCCGTCTATTGATTGGGGAGGCAGGGGAGACATATACTTGGTGTAGCCCGCCAATTCGGCATAAAGACTATCATTCACCAGCGTGTAGAAACCCAACCCCGCCACTTGAGAACTAAGGCCGCCATCAATTTGGGTTGTGGGTCCAAATTGACCAATTCCCCAAGCGTTCAACAAGCTGGACCCCTGGTGCGGATAACTATTGACTGGTGTGCTGCCCCACAAATCCTGAACAGCCGGGGCATTATTCAGAGTAACGCCCATCACCACGTTACGCTCGCTAAAAAAAAATTTCCTGGCGTAGCGAATTTCCGATGTATCCAATAAATAATCGCCGCCTATCTTGGTGCCGGTTTGAACACCTTGGGAGTTAAACAAGGGAGAGGTATTTGCATTGTTAAAAGTCAACTTCACATAACCGCCCAAATCTTCGTAAAATTTTCCCGCCGCAATGAGGCTGGCCTGCTCGGGAATAATCGAGCCATTTTTTGGCATGGTCACACTGGGATTTATGCTGCTGGTGGTACTTTGAATTTTCGTATCTGATAATACGCCAATAAGCGACAAGGGAATCACCTGATCCCCTTCCGAATAGCCCATCAGCTTGAATTGACGGCCTGCAGGAGTAAGCTCACCCATATTCAGGTGGCAAGCCGCGCAGCTTTTCCCGGTCTGGCGGGAAAAAGCGGGTAAGGCATAAATTTCATGCATCCAGAAAAACAGGAAGATGAATGTAATTATCCTGCGTTGGTTCATCATAATTTCCGCTACAACAATTCCCGCACCGGGCGGAAACTTTTCCGGTGCACTTCGGAAATACCGTGCAATTTCAATGCGGCAATGTGTGCCGCAGTAGGGTAGCCCTTGTGTCCGTCAAAACCATACTGCGGGTAACGCTCGTGCAAAACCAGCATGGCTGAATCGCGCGCTGTCTTGGCCAGAATCGAGGCTGCCGAAATCGCCGCCACACTGCTGTCACCTTTTACAATGGCGCGACTGGGCAGCCCCGTATCGGGGCAGTACAAGCCATCCACCCACACTTCCTGGGGACAAATTGACAATGCCCCGACAGCCCGCCGCATTGCCAGCAGACTGGCACGCAGAATATTGATTTCATCTATTTCTTCCACGGTCGCTTCGGCTATCGCCCAAGCCAAAGCATGGTGTTTTATTTCCAGAGCGAGTTTGTCGCGCCGCTTCTCGCTGAGTTTTTTCGAATCGGTCAACCCCGCAATCGGTCGCTTGTCATCCAATATCACAGCAGCGGCATACACGGGACCGGCCAAAGGTCCGCGTCCTGCTTCGTCCACCCCGCAAACAATCAAAGTCGAACTCATTTTGCCCTCTCAAGATAGGGCAAAATAGCCTGCGCCGCTTTGTGTGCGGTGTCTTGCCTGAGTGTGGCATGCATTTCGGCGAAAAGAGCTTCCAGTTCCGCCACTGCCTGCTTGTCGGCAACCAGATTCAGCAGTGCTTGTGCCAGATTTTCCGGCGTGGCATCTTCCTGCAGCAGTTCCGGCACTATAAACTTGCCCGCAAGAATATTGGGCAGTCCGACATAGGGCTGATATTGCTTGCGCTTGCTCAGCCAATAAGTGAATGGCGGCATTTTATAGGTAATGACCATGGGGCGCTTGAGCAGTGCGGCTTCCAGCGTGGCGGTACCCGAGGCAACCAGCACACCGTCAGCGGCAATCATGGCGTCGTGCGCATGTCCGAACAACAGCGTAATGGGCAAATTCTGCGCGTCCAGCTGCCACTGCATATTTTCGAAAATGGTACGCGTCTCGCGGCTGACCAGCGGCACCAAAAATTGGGCTTCGGGCTGTTTGAGCAGGATCAACTTTGCCGTTTCGATATAAGTCTCTGCCAATTGGCGCACTTCGCTCTGGCGGCTGCCCGGTAACATTGCGTATACTTTGGCTGCTCTGGGCAGACGCATCTGCTCGCGCATGACACTCCGGTTGGGCGTGTCGGGCAACATGTCGGCCAAAGGGTGCCCGACATAGGTTACCGGAACACCGGCCTTTTCATACAGCGGCGCTTCGAAGGGAAACAGCGCGAGGATGTGTGACACGGCGCGCTTGATCTTGTGTATACGCTCGCCCCGCCAGGCCCAGATTGACGGACTAACATAATGCACGGTGAATATCCCGTGCTTTTTCAGGGACAGTTCCAAGTCCAGGTTGAAATCGGGTGCATCAATACCAATGAACAAATCCGGCGGGGTATTGATGAGCACTGTGCGCAACTTGCTGCGAATTCCGACAATCTCGCGGTAGTGACGCAGCACTTCGACATAGCCCCGTACCGCCAATTTTTCCATGGGAAACAGAATCTCCATCCCGGCTGCCTGCATCTTCGGGCCTCCGATGCCGATAAAACGCACTTCGGGTAAAGCCAGTTTGAGCGCCTCCATCAGGTGGCATCCGAGCAGGTCGCCCGAGGCTTCACCCGCCACCAAGGCGATGGTTTTAATTGAATGCCGCATGGAAAAAATTAACCTGAGAAATCATTTAGCCACAGAGAACACAGAGTTCACAGAGAAAGCCCGATGAACTATCACACATTGGGATATTTCCCCATAAGTAATAAATCACATGGCAACCCTGTGTCATCTCTGTGTTCTCTGTGAACTCTGTGGCTTTGCATCTGCGGTTTTAGACTTATCGGACGATGCCGCGCTCGGACCGGCTCAAAAAATCCGCCAGCGCATGAAGTTCAGGATGCGTGTCTGCCTGTCCAAGTATGGCTTCTTTCGCCTCTTCCAGCGACAAACCGGATTTGTAAAGCGTCTTGTAGGCACGCTTGATCGCCATCACGGCTGAACTGGAAAATCCGCGCCGCTTTAATCCTTCCGAATTCGTGCCGTGGGGTGAGGCTGGATTGCCCGATGCCGTGACAAAAGGAGGAATGTCCTGCAATAAAACGGTTCCCATGCCGGTCATCACATGCGCACCGATCTGGCAGAACTGGTGCACGGCGGTAAATCCGCCCAGGATGGCATAATCGTCCACGATAACATGCCCGGCGAGTTGGGCGTTGTTGGCGAAAATGGTGTGATTGCCAATCTGGCAATCGTGCGCCAGATGCACATAGGCCATAATCCAGTTGTGATTTCCCACGCGGGTTACCCCCACATCCTGTGCCGTCCCCAAATTAAACGTGCAGAATTCGCGAATGATATTGTGATCGCCGATTTCCAGCCGCGTCGGTTCGCCCGCATATTTTTTATCCTGGGGTATTTCGCCCAGAGAACTGAATTGAAAGATGCGGTTATGCTGCCCGATACGGGTATGCCCGGCTATCACCACATGGGGTCCGACTACCGTGCCCGCGCCGATTTCAACATGCTCGCCGACAACGGAATACGGCCCGACTTCGACATCGTCCGCCAGTTTCGCGCCGGGATGAATAAGTGCTGTTGGATGAAGCATTATTTGGTTCTCATCGTACACATCAACTCGGCCTCTGCCGCAACCTGGCCGTCCACTTCGGCCACTGCCTTGAATTTCCACAAGCCGCGCATATTGCGCAGAATTTCCACTTTAAGTATCAGTTGATCGCCTGGACTGACGGGCCTCTTGAAGCGGGCGCCATCAATACCCACAAAATAATAAACCGTATTCTCATCCGGCTTGGTTCCCTGGCTACTGAACGATAATATTGCAGCCGCCTGTGCCATCGCTTCAATAATCAGCACGCCGGGCATCACGGGATGATGCGGATAATGCCCGGGGAAAAAAGGTTCATTTATGCTGACATTCTTCAACGCCACAATGCTCTTCTCGGCTTCAATCGACAGCACGCGATCTATCAGCAGGAAGGGATAGCGGTGCGGCAGATGTTCCAGAATTGCGTGAATGTCCATTTGTGTGCTCATCAATCTTTTCTCCTCAACGATTCTACTTCTTGCTGCAGTATTTTTATTTTGTCTGCAAGTGCATCCAGATGGCGCAGGTGGGAAGCATTCTTGCGCCATTCTTCATTTTTGCTGAATGGAAAAATTCCGGTATAACTGCCCGCTTCGCGTATGGATTTTCCGACCAGCGTAAAAGAGGAAATTTCCACGTTATCCGCAATCTGCAAATGCCCCAAGATTCCCGCGCTGCCGCCGATCCGGCAATAGCGCCCGATCGTGGTACTACCCGCAATGCCAACGCATCCCGCAATCGCGGTGTGGGCGCCGATATGGACGTTGTGGGCCACCTGAATCTGATTATCCAACTTGACACCGTCTTCAATGACCGTGTCGCTCAGTGCGCCCCGGTCTATCGTGGTATTCGCGCCGATTTCCACATCGTCCCCGATGACCACACGACCGATCTGCGGAATTTTCAGCCAGCGTCCGGCTTCCATCGCTATGCCGAATCCGTCCGCACCGATTACCGCGCCGGAATGGATGATCAGGCGACTCCCCAACACGCAATCGTGATACACCACCACGCGCGGATACAGGCGCGAGTCCGCGCCGATAGCAACCCCTTCGCCTATACTGCAGCCGTCCATTATGACACTGCCGGGACCGACACGGGCACCTGCACCGATCACGACTTGGGCTGCGATTTGCGCCGTGGGATCAATTTGAGCGCCCGCCCCGATTACGGCGGACTCATGGATACCCGGCACGATGGGCGGGGAAGGATTCAAAAAAGCTGAAACCTTGGCAAAATAGGAATAAGGATTGTCGCAGACGATGCGCGGAATGCGGGTCGCATCGGCATCGGCAGGCCCCAGAATGACCGCTCCCGCGCTGGTTTCCGCAAGTTGCGAACGATATTTCGCACTCGCCAGAAACGTGATATGTCCGGCTTGGGCGCTGTCCAGAGTGGCGATCTGATAAACTTCAGTATCGGCGTCTCCAAGCACCTGCCCACCGAAATGAGCCGCAATCTCCGCCAAACGACAGGCTGTTCGCTTCATCGATTTATCGCTTGCCGCACAACAAAATTATTTGTCGTTCGCGAGAAATTTAATCACTTTTTCGGTAATATCTATTTTCGGGTTACGGTACACGGCTTCCTGTAACACCAAATCAAATTTCTCACTTTCCGCTATTTGTTGTATGGCCTTGTTGGCCAATCCGAGTACCACCACCAACTCTTCGTTCTTGCGCAAGTTCAAGTCCTCGCGGAATTCACGCTGCAAACGCTGCAAATTCACGTTCAGATTATCCAGTTCGCGTTCTTTGTTGCGCCGATCCGCATCCGGCATGGTCATCCCCTCCTTGTCGAGAAGCGCCTGAATATCTTTGACTTGCTGGGAAATATTCTTGATTTCCTGATCCCGTACCGCAAACTCCTTCTCAATTTTCTTTTCCGCCTTCAGCGCGGGTACAGACTCACGCAGGATGCGCTCGGTATCGACCACTCCGATCCGGAATTCCGCAGCAGCAGCCTGCGTAACAAACAGTGCCAACAACGCCGGCATAAATTTCATGATCCAAGTTCTCATTTTCAATTCCCCACAATATTTTAGAATATATTACCCAAAGTAAACTGGAATTTCTGCACCTTGTCCGTAGGCAGCACTTGCAATGGCTTGCCGAAACTAATTTTGAGCGGTCCGACCGGGGATATCCAGGTTAACGCAGCGCCGACCGATGAACGGAAGCCGGATGTATCCGGCATATCACTGGGCCCATAGACTGCCCCCGTATCGGCAAACAGACTCAGGCGTACCGATTGATCTTTGGCCATCCCCGGAAAGGGAAACAGCAACTCGGCATTTCCCACGACCGTCTTGTTGCCTCCAAGGGCGTTATCGTTGATGTCACGCGGCCCGATGGACATGGGAGAAAACCCCCGCACCGATCCCGGCCCCCCGGCATAGAAATTCTTGAAGAACGGCAAGGCCATGCCGCCATAACCGTTTCCGATTCCAACATTGCCTTTCAGCATCAGGGTAATATTTTGGCTCACCGGATGGTACCACTGTTGCTGATAAGTCAATTTGTAATATCGTAAATCATTCCCGACAGGCAATGCAATTTCCGACGAGGCGTTCTGAACAACTCCCGATGTCGTTTGAATCGCGCTGTCACGGGTATCCCTGCTCCAGCCCAATGTTGCGATCAAATCATCGGTCACATAGCCAAACGAGTTGACGTAATCAATAGAGCGTTGCGGGCTGTACGATGTGAGTCCCAGTTTTGTCCGTTCCGGTGCCAGCCCGTAATGGATCGTTTCGTCATCGCTGATCGGGATACCAAAACGCACTCCGGCCCCCAAAGTTGATGAAGTATAGGGTGTCACGGCCGTGCTAGTCGAATTCACATTGCGCTCATATACATCGAAACCGCGGCTCATCCCGTCATCCGTGTAATAGGGATTGGTATAAGATACTGAATACACCGTATTAACCTTGCTGGTATTAATTTGCGTTGACAAATATTTACCCGACCCGAACAGGTTGCGCTCGGTAATCGAAGTGGTCAATATCAACCCTTGACCGCTGGACAAGCCTGCACCAATCGAAAAATCACCGGTAGATTTTTCCTTCACGGAAAGATTGACATCCAGTTGATCATTGGTTCCCGGCACGGGCGGTGTCTCCACATTCACTTCACTAAAATAATCCAGCCTGTCAACCCGTTGTTTGGATTTTTTAATTTTGGTTGCGGCAAACCAGCCCCCCTCTATCTGGCGAAATTCGCGACGGATTACTTCATCGCTTGTCTTGGTATTTCCCGACACACTGATATGCCGGACATACACTCTATGTCCCGGATCGACCATGAAGGTAAATACAACCTGATGATTTTCCTTGTCCAGTTCCGGCACTGCATTCACATTGGCAAAAGCATAACCCTCGTCACCCAATCGATCACCGATCTTGCTCGTGGAGGCAGTCAATTCCTTGCGCGAGAACGTGTCGCCCGGCTTGACCGTACCCAGTTTTTGCATCTCTTCATGTGTCAATATATTTTCCGGGCTGGAATATTTGATATCTGAAATTTTGTACTTGCTGCCTTCAGTCAGATTAATGGTGATATATATATCCTGCTTATCCGACGTGATCGAAACCTGGGTAGAGTCCAAAGAAAATTCCAGATACCCCGCATCCAGATAAAACGAGCGTATCGTTTCCAGATCTGCGGACAACTTCTGCTTCGAATATTGGTCATTTTTGCTGAACCAGCTTGCCCAATTCGGCGTATCAAGTTTCATCATGTCCCGCAGTTCACTTTCACTGTGGGTCTGGTTACCGATGATATTGATTTGTTTGATGCGTGAAGCTTCGCCTTCCACCACATCGAAATTGATACTGACGCGGTTGCGCTCCAGATCCGTCACTTTGGCATCAATCGTCACCCCGTACTTGCCGCGGGCTACATACTCGCGCTTGAGTTCCTGTACGGCTTTATCCAGTGATGACCTGTCAAAAATCCGGCCTTCAGCCAAACCTATCCCTTTAAGACTGTCGGTCAGCTGATCCTTGGGAAAGTCTTTCACCCCGTTGATTTCAATGCTGCCTATCGCGGGACGTTCTTTCACCAAAACGATCAAGACCCCCTGTTCCACTTCCAGGCTCACATCTTTGAAAAATCCGGTGGAAAACAATGCGCGGATTGCGGCCGTCGCATGTTCGTCATCCAGTGTCTCGCCAACCTTGACCGGCAAGTAGCTGAACACCGTACCTGCCTCGGTGCGCTGTATACCTTCCACCCGTATATCCTTGACAATAAAAGGCTCGACGGCAGCAGCATGCGTGACGTACAGCAACGGAATTAACGCCGCCAGTTTTATTAATTTCATTTATTTTCACTGCCTCTACATGATTCTTTAAGCTTGCAGCTCGTCAGTCGCGCAATGCGCGGTTTTTGTCTGGCTACCGGCTACAAACTACCCGCTCTGCAGGCTGGAAATATCTCAAGATGATATCAGGCGACTAATATCGTTGTATAACGCAAATACCATCAGGGTGACCAGCATCGCAATCCCCACATTCTGCCCTGCCTCCCAGACTTTTTCAGACACGGGACTGCCTTTCGCCCACTCAACCGTATAATACAACAAATGTCCGCCATCCAATAAGGGGATAGGCAACAGGTTTAACACCCCCAGACTAATACTGATGAGCGCCAGGAATCCCAAATACGCCGTCATACCCATTTGCGCGGATTGTCCGGCATAATCGGCTATGGTAATCGGGCCGCTCAGATTTTTCATGGATATTTCACCCAACACCATTTTGCCCATCATTTTTAGGCTGACTGAGGCAGTTTCCCAAGTTTTGCGTACCGCCTGGCTTGCCGACTCAACCGGGCCATAGCTCACCTCGGTCAGCAAGGAATCGAATTCCCGCTGATCCACTCGCGGGGCCGCGCCAATTTTACCAACCTGCTTCCCCGCCTCGCTGACCGAGTCCGGAGTAAGCTCTACCACCAGCGAGTTTTCCGCCCGCTCAATTTTCAGACGAATCGAACTGCCGGGATGGCCGCGAACCGCATCAACCAGTTCATGCCATTGTTCAATGGCATGGCCGTCCACGCTCACAACACGATCCCCTTCCTGCAGCCCTGCGCGCCGGGCTATCCCGTTTTCCACCAGATTCCCGATCACCGGACGCACCAATGGCTGATAGGATTGCAAACCGAGCTTTTCCAAAAAATCGCCATCCAGATCGGCAGGCGTGATAACTTTCAAATCGAGCACATGCCGCACCATTGCACCCTGCAATGTTTGCCCCTCAATATGAACATCGGTTCCTTTCAATGCCAAATCCAGCAATGCCCAGCGCACATCTTGCCAGCTGGGCATTGCAACCCCGTTAATACTGACGATGGTTTCCCTCTCCTGCAACTGCGCAACTGAGGCAGGGGTGTGGGCCGCGACCTCACCCAGCACCGGCTTCAATCCCTGCACACCGTGCATAAACAATACCCAGTAAATGACTATGGCCAGCAAAAAATTGGCCAGCGGCCCCGCCACCACAATTGCCATGCGTCGCACTACTGGCTGGCGGTTGAAAGCCAGGTGCAATTCATGCGGGGCAACTTCGCCTTCGCGCTCATCCAGCATTTTGACATAGCCGCCCAGAGGAATGGCGGAAATAACCCATTCAGTCCCGCCTTCAATAAATTTTTTGACGTACAGGGTTTTGCCGAAACCAACGGAAAAACGCAGCACTTTCACGCCGCACAGACGCGCTACCCAATAGTGTCCCAGCTCGTGAAAAATAACGAGGATGGCAATGGCAACAGCAAAAGCCCACAGCGTGGTCATGCCGACAAAACCGTGCCACGCATGCGCGACACAAATTCCCGAGCCGCCGCGCGCGCTGCGGCATCGGCGCTCAACACATCATCCAGTGTGCGGGCCCCGGACACCGGCAACGCTGACAAAACCTCCCCGATCAAACGCGGAATCGCAAGGTATGGAATTTGTCCTTCGAGAAAGGCGGCTACAGCAACCTCGTTGGCCGCATTCAGCACGGTTGGCGCCGTGCCGGCCGCACGCAACGCCTGATAAGCCAAAGCCAAACAGGGGAAACGCTGAAAATCGGGTGCCACAAAATCAAGCGTCGCCACCTTGAATAAATCCAGGGGCCCGACACCCGAATCCATGCGTTCAGGGTAAGCCAGTGCGTAAGCAATCGGGGTGCGCATATCCGGGTTGCCGAGTTGCGCCAGCACCGAACCATCCACGTATTGAACCAGCGAGTGAATCACGCTCTGCGGATGGACTATCACCTGAATGTCATCGGCAGACGCATTAAACAGCCAGTGCGCCTCAATGACTTCCAGCCCCTTGTTCATCATGGTCGCGGAATCCACCGAAATCTTCCGTCCCATCACCCAGTTCGGGTGCGCGCACGCCTGCTCGGGTGTTACATTTTGCAACTCGGCCAACGGGGTATTTCGAAACGGCCCGCCGGATGCAGTCAGTAATATTTTGCTGACTCCGCTGGCGGCCATATCACCCGAATATTTATTGGGAAGCGACTGAAAAATGGCATTGTGCTCACTGTCTATCGGCAACAGTATCGAACCGCTGGCCCGTACTGCATCCATGAATACCGCCCCGGCCATCACCAGCGTTTCCTTGTTCGCCAGCAGAATTTTTTTGCCTGCGCGCGCTGCGGCAAGCGTAGGACGCAGCCCCGCAGCCCCTACAATCGACGCCATCACTGCATCCACTTCAGGAAGGGAGGCAACGCGTTCCAGCGCCTCCTGCCCGCACAGTACTTCCGTCGCAAGACCTGCGGCGGAAATTTTTTTAGCCAAACGCCCGGCTGCAGCCTCGTCCAGCAATACCGCATAACGCGGCTCGAAACGCTCACATTGCTCGAACAGTACCTCTTCCCGGCACTGAGCTGTAAGCGCGACCACCCGGTATTTACCGGGGTGTCGCGCCACCACATCCAGCGTGCTGCTGCCAATGCTGCCGGTGGAACCGAGTATGGTAAGGTTCATGCCAGCCTTTGCAACAGCAATGCCAGCGCGGCCAACGGCAAGGTGGAAGTCAGCGCGTCTATTCGATCGAGCAAACCGCCATGGCCGGGGAGCAGAGCGCCGCTGTCCTTCACGCCGGCCTGGCGCTTGATAGCCGATTCGAACAGGTCGCCGATGACTGCCAGCCCCACCCAACACCAGGAAGCCAGCAGTAACACCGGGAGAAACATGATAATGTGCGTTAGATCAATGGCAATCCAGACCATCAGCACATAAATCGAAACGCCCAGCAATGCCCCCGCCACCCCTTCCCAGGTTTTACCGGGGCTTATGCTGGGGGCCAGCTTGTTTTTGCCATATTTTCGCCCCGCAAAATAGGCCGCAATATCCGCCACCCACACCAGCACCATCATACCAAGAAGCAACTGGGGGCTGTTCTCCCGCAAATCGATCATAGCCAAGCCCGTCGGGATCAGCACCGCCCATCCTACCAGTGCCATCGGCAACGGCTGGCGCACCTGCCACCCCATCCATAGCCAGAAAGGAACGACAGCCAACCACAGCAATCCGGATACCGCATAAATCATCATATGCAGGCTGGCATGTTGCGCAAGGGTATGATCCGCGTCAAACCACACGATGCAGCCCGTCACCGCCAATGTAAGCCACCAATAGGCATGTCCGAGCCTGCCCGTAAACTGCGCCAGACGCGTCCACTCTGACGCACCCTGCATGACCACGACGATGACCAGCGCTATCCATCCAGGCCCCGGCAACATGAACAGCGCAGAGAGAAAGACCAGCAGCAAAATAATCGCGGTAATGACGCGCTGCTTAAGCATCGGCCTTGCTTTCTTGAATTTGTTCGCTGGTTCTGCCAAAACGACGCTCGCGCGCCTGATAGGAATTTATGGCCAATTGCAAAGCCTCGCGGTCGAAAGCCGGCCACAGGGTTTCGGTGAAATACAGTTCGGTATAGGCCATTTGCCACAGCAAAAAGTTACTGATACGTTGCTCTCCTCCCGTACGGATAAACAAATCCGGCTCGGGAGCATAGTGCATGGAAAGGAAAGGATCCAAATCTGATTCGCTGAAAGCGCCTGACAATTCAGGATGCTTGCGCAGCATTGCCTGCATAGCCTGCATCACATCCCAACGCCCGCCGTAGTTGGCGGCAATCGTAAAAGTCAGACCGCTGTTGGAGGCCGTAAGTTGCTCGGCTTCGGCAATACGCCCGTTGAGCAAGTCATCAAAACGGCTGCGATCACCGATGATTTTCAGGCGTATATTATTTTCATTCAGTCTGTCGACTTCGCGTTGCAGCATCTTCATGAATAACTGCATCAGGAAAGAAACCTCGTCCGCCGGCCGCCGCCAATTTTCGCTGCTGAAGGCAAACACGGTCAGGTATTCAACACCCAACTCGCGGCATGCTTTCACTGTTTCACGCAAGGATTCAACCCCCCGCTGATGCCCTGCAACTCTCGGCAGAAAGCGCTGTTTTGCCCAGCGGCCGTTGCCATCCATAATAATGGCGATATGACGCGGAACGGCGGGAGCGTTGGGGATGACGCAAGTGGAGCTTTGAAATAACGCCATGGGAATCCTCAGCTGGTAGCGGGAAGCTTGTAGCAAAGCAGGGCTGACTGCCCGTCACCCTCCACAACCTGCCCGCCTCGTGTCAAACCGCCATCAGGTCGGTTTCTTTGGCTTGCAAAGCCTTGTCAATTTCAGCCACAAAGCGGTCGGTCAATTTTTGGATATCGTCCTGTGCGCGGCGTTCGTCGTCTTCACTCACCAGCTTGTCTTTGAGCAGCTTCTTGAGATGTTCGTTGGCGTCGCGACGCACGTTGCGTACTGCCACCTTGGCGTTCTCGGCCTCACCCCTCACCACCTTGATCAGGTCGCGGCGGCGTTCCTCAGTCAGCATCGGCATTGGCACGCGGATCATGTCGCCGTTGGTCGAAGGATTCAGTCCCAGATCGGAATCACGAATTCCCTTTTCCACAACGGGAATCATTTTCTTTTCCCACGGTTGCACACCGATGGTACGCGCGTCGATCAGCGTAATGTTGGCAACCTGATTAATCAGGGTGGGATTGCCGTAGTATTCCACCGTGACATGATCCAATATACCGGCATGCGCCCGTCCGGTACGCACTTTGCCAAAATCCGCCTTGAGCGTTTCCAGCGACTTGCCCATTTTTTGCTCGGTTGTCTTTTTGATATCCGCTATCACAACTACCCCTCCATCAATTGCAATGAACCAGTGTCCCTTCAGCCTCACCCTGCACAACGCGTTTTAACGCACCCAGCTTAAATATACTGAACACAATGATCGGCAGTTTCTGGTCGCGGCACAAAGTCAATGCGGTGGCATCCATCACCCCCAAATTTTTGGCGATTGCCTCATCGAAACTCACGCTGGTATAAAGTGTGGCGGAAGTATCCTTTTTCGGATCGGCGGTATAAACCCCGTCCACTTTGGTTGCCTTGATGACAACCTCGGCATCCATCTCCACGCCGCGCAAAGCAGCCGCGGTATCGGTCGTAAAAAAAGGATTGCCGGTACCGGCGCCGAAAATCACCACTTTACCCTCTTCAAGATAGCGCAGAGCCTTGCCGCGTATGAACGGTTCCGCAACCTGTTCCAGATTGAGCGCCGATTGCACCCGGCACTCCAATCCCTGGCGTTTCATCGCGTCCGACAAGGCCATGGCATTCATGACCGTGGCGAGCATTCCCATGTAATCGGCCGTCGCCCTGTCCATGCCTGCGGCCGCAGGAGCCACGCCGCGAAAAATGTTGCCGCCGCCGATTACCACCGCCACCTGCACGCCCATATGTACCACCTCACCGATCTCGCCGACAATACGCTCGATCACGGTCCGGTTGATACCATAACTGTCGTCGCCCATCAGGGCTTCGCCGGAAAGCTTAAGCAGGATGCGCTTATAGGGGCGGCGGACGGCGGTCATGGGTCAACCTTTGGCAGCGGCAGCGGCAGCGGCAACTTCAGCCGCGTAATCTTCCACTTTCTTCTCGATCCCCTCGCCCACGATAAACATCTGGAACGCGGAAACGGATGCACCCCTGGCCTTCAGCAACTGTTCCACTGTCTGTTTGCCATCTTCCGCCTTGACAAACACCTGCCCGAGCAGGGTTACTTCCTTGAGAAATTTCTGCACGGTTCCTTCGGCAATCTTTTCCAGCATCGCATCCGGCTTGCCGGCCTCGCGCGCCTTCTCGATCGCGATGCGGCGTTCGGTGGCAATATCCTCCGCATTCACGCCGGTAGCATCGATAGACTTGGGCTTGCTGGCTGCAATGTGCATCGCCAGATCTTTGCCCAAAGTATCGTCACCGCCTGCCAGATCAAGCAGCACCCCGATCTTGCTGCCGTGCAGATAGGAGGCCAGCTTGCCATTGGCCGTTGCGTAGCGGGTAAAACGGCGCACACTGACATTTTCCCCCAGCTTCATCACCAAAGCTTTGCGGGTTTCTTCCACTGTGGAGGAACCGTTGGCTATCGGCAAATCTGCCAGAGCCGCCGCATCTGCCGGATCTTTTTCGGACACGGTCTGCGCCACATTTTTTGCAAATGCAACAAAGTCGTCGTTCTTGGCAACAAAGTCCGTTTCGCAATTCACTTCAGCCACCGCTCCGGTTTTGCCGTCCGCGCTCAGGAACGTGCTCACCACGCCCTCGGCTGCCACCCGTGAAGCGGCCTTGCTCGCTTTGGCTCCGCTCTTGATGCGCAACAGCTCCTCGGCCGCCTTGAAGTCGCCATTAGTTTCCGTCAGCGCCCTCTTGCAATCCATCATGCCAAGGCCGGTGGCCTCGCGCAATTCCTTCACCATGCCTGCGGTAATTTCCGCCATTTTCTGCTCCTCGAAAACATCACTTATAAAAAAAGGGGCTCGCGCCCAATAATCTAAAATTCGCATCGCAGAAAAGCCTGCGTCGCCAATTTTTCTTGAACCCGCGAACCTGAGCGCGAAGGCCGTATTGCCATACGCCCCTACGGGTGCGAGGATCGTAGGGGCGTATGGTATACGCCCTTCGGCGTGCGGTTCATGGACAGCGAAACAAAAGCCTAAGCTGCTTGTTCCTCTACCTGAGCCACTACTTCATTCAACGCCGACTCGCGTCCTTCGAGTACCGCATCGGCCATACCGCGCGCGTACAAGCGGATCGCCTGACTGGAATCGTCATTGCCCGGAATGATGTAATCCACGCCCAGCGGGGTCGTATTGGTGTCCACCACGCCGATCACAGGGATACCCAGTTTTTGCGCTTCCACGATGGCACCCTTCTGGTAGCCGACATCTATCACAAAAATAGCCGAGGGCAAACCGGTCATCCCCTTGATACCGCCCAAACTGCGATCCAGCTTCTCCAGCTCACGCTGCATCATCAGGCCTTCCTTCTTGGAAACCTTCTCCATGGCTGCACTGTCGGCCACCAGCGCTTCCAGGTCATGCAAACGCTTGATGGATTGTTGTACCGTCTTGAAGTTGGTGAGCATACCGCCCAGCCAGCGGTGATCAACAAACGGACAGCTCGCACGGGTCGCTTCTTCCTTGATGATTTCACGCGCCTGACGCTTGGTCGCCACAAACAAAACGCTGCCCTTGTTGGCAGCCAGCTTGCTCACAAACTTCACCGCGTCGTTGTACATGACTACGGTTTTTTCGAGATTGATAATATGAATTTTGTTGCGATGTCCGAAAATGTACGGGGCCATCTTGGGATTCCAATAACGGGTCTGGTGTCCGAAATGGACGCCCGCTTCCAGCATTTGACGCATAGTTACAGCCATAATTACTCCATAGTGTAAGGGTTAATTCATCCACCCGTCAGCTTGACCCTTGCGGGCACCCCAACATGAACGAGTGTGCGATTTTCTAATCTGACAATTCAGACCAGCCCCAAATTATAACACCAACAGCGCCTCATGCTCAACCATTAAAACTGATTAAGCTATTGGCACGCCAGACATCTTTAAATTCCGGCTTCACCATTCCGCACCCGCGCGCTCCGGACAGAAAAACAGTTTTAAATGCGCCCTAAACTTCCCTCCCTGCCCGCCGATAATGATACACAGGGCGATTTTTCAAGCGGAAATCCACGAAATCACAGGAGGTGTATCATGGGTATCGTAATGAATATGGGCAGTTACGAAATAGATCGCAACGAAGCGCTGGAAACAGAATATAGTGAGGAGGTATTATGTTCGGGATGGAATCCCGCTCTTGTCATGGCCTGCCAACAAGCCACCCCGCCATTGGCTGACGGACACCTGACCATTCCATCCAGCTTGACTTCCGTTGATCCCGAAGCATTTTTGCAAAAGATGTATGCATGGCAACGCTGAAAATGGGACAACAGCGTGCTTTTGGCTGCTTCGCGGAATGTTTTCACCGGCTGGATTCCGGCGTACGCCGGAATGAAGGCCTGATCAATTAACCCAGAAAACGCACACACCACAAAGAACACAGAGATCATAGAGAAAAAAGGTTGTAACCAGAGATTGACGCACCGTTTAGGCGAGTCAAGTGAATGTGATATTTCATTTATTTTGAGCATGTAAATAATTCTGTGTACTCAGTGATCTCTGTGGCTTGAATTTCGGTTTTTAGAATTAATCCGGGAAAGAGTTAACGTGCGTGCTCGAAATGTCGCATAATCAATTTATCCTCAAGCGGTTTGAGGTCCTTAATGGCACTTGCATCTCCCGACTGAACCGCCAGTTTTAGCCACTTGTAAGCCTGGTTAAAATCCTTTTTAGTCCCAATTCCCTCTGCGTACATTAAACCAAGTCTGTGCTGAGCAGTAGCGTCCCCTTGTTCAGCCGCTTTTCGATACCAAACCAGAGCCATCTTGTAATCACGCCCCACCCCTTGCCCCATGGCAAACATTGTGGCAAGATCATTTTGAGCCACGGCAACACCTTGTCCGGCCGCCTTTGACTGCCAATCAAAAGCAGCCTTGTAATCCTGCACAACCCCTTTGCCCTGATAGTACATCGCCGCCAGACATTGCTGGGCCTGAGCGTAGCCTCCCTCGCCCGATTTCATAAACCAGTCGGCGGCCACGATATAATTTTGAGACACTTTCAAACCGGTGTAATACAGCACACCAAGATTGAATTGTGCTTTTGCATCCCCCAGTGCAGCCGCCCGGCGGTACGAATTAAGCCTTCCAGACTCATAGGCCTCGGTATCAATTCTATCCAGTTCTGCCGTAATAGTTTCCGTTGCAACTCTCTCGCTTAACCTTGTTTTCTCGTCCATTCGAGCCTCGGCATCATATTGCGCCTGCTCCTCGGATCTCGCCCGAGCCAAAACCAACGCCTCTGCCCGAGCTTCAATCTCAGCCTCGACCTTTACTCGCGCTTCATTTTTTGCGAATTCATCAGCCAAAGCCCGCTCGGCCGCAATGAGTTCCATTGCTTTGTTGTCAGCCGGAGCATTTTGCTCCGATACCTTTACCTTGACGGGGGACTTTTCCTCAGGCGCAGCCTGAACCTGAGACGCAATGACTGCGGACTCAGCCTGGGGACTGCCGACAGACTCCGGCGTTTGAACATTTAAACGACCGGGCTGCTCCTGTTCATTTGCCTTGCGGTACCACTCCGCTGCCAGCTTGAAGTTTTGCGGAACCCCTTGCCCCAAAGCGTACATCACGCCGAGGTTGTATTGTGCAGCGGCAAAGTTTTGATCAGCCGCTTTGCGGTACCACTTTAAAGCTTTCTTGTAATCCTGCGGTACCCCCTTGCCAAAATTAAACATGGCTCCGAGGGTGAATTGAGCTGCCGACTTGCCTTTTACGGCAAGCGGAGTAAGTTTTTTCAAAGCAGTGCGGTAATTCCCTTTTCGGTAAGCATCCAGTCCCTCTTCCAATCCCGCGCACGCTCCGTTTCCTCCAACCAGAAAGCTGGCTACCAGCATCAGCAGAAGAAAAACCCTCTTCATTCAGGGATGCCTCTAAAAATCACTTAGAGGCCCCCTTATGCTTTTCCAACCATTCCTGAGTAAGCGCCCGCGCCTGTTCAAGTTGATCGCGGCTCATTTTATCTTCCAGCCGCTTCATGTCTTTCATGGCATTATCATTCCCCGCCTGCGCAGACAAACCAAACCAGCTATAGGCTTGAATCATATCCGCATCAACGCCATTGCCATCAACATACAAAGACCCGATTTTGTACTGCGCCTCGGCATATCCCTGTTCGGCAGATTTACGATACCATTCCGCGGCCACCATTGCATTCTGAGGAACCCCTGTCCCGGCTAAATACATATCCCCCAGACGGTGTTGCGCCTCTGCATCCCCTCCATCTGCTGCCTCACGATATCTCAACGCGGCTTTGGTAAAGTTTTGCGGAACGCCCAGCCCGAGGTCATCCAGCATCCCCATTCCATACAATGCCTTTGCATTGCCCTGCTTGGCAGCCTTGTGATACCACTCGGCTGCGGCTGCGTAATTCCGGGGAACCCCGAGTCCCTGCCGGTAAATCGAACCAAGATTCCGCTGAGCTTCTGAATTGCCTTGTTCGGCGGCTTTGCGGAACCATTCTAAAGCCACTTTATTGTCCAGCTGAACCCCCTTCCCGTACAAATACATCTCCCCGAGACTATTCTCTGCATCAGAATTTCCCGTTTCAGCCGCCTTGCGATACAAAGCGACCAATTCACTGTAGTCCGGAGCCTCGGCGCTGCTTTGCCCGGATGATTTTGCCAACTCCCGAATTGAAGGAACCAATTCGTTGATCACCCCGACTGGCGCATTGGCCTCCACTGCTGAAGCGGGCAGCACAGCTTCTTGAGGCTCAGCTTCAACGCTGCCCTTTGCAGTATCCTTTATCGATTTCCCCGAAATTTCTTTGGCAATCAACCAACGCTCAGATTGCTTTTGTATCCACAGCGTTTTTTCCACCTGATCACTATAACCGTCTGAACGGTAGAGCTGCACAAAAGAAACTTTTGCATGCTCCCCATCAAGCACATTTATTTTTATATCACTTAAAGTAACTTCAAGCGTTTTTGGCTTGCCAATTCGTTCAGTTCGTTGTTTTTTCCAGGCACGAGAACTCAACCCGTCCGACTTAAAATTCGGTACGTAAGCAGCCAGATATTCAGTGACATTCTTACCCGACCAAGCCGCCGCCCAATCTTTTACACTTTGTTCAATCTGCTTTTCTTGCGATTCAGTTATGGCCGGATCAGAAACTGCCCCTGCAACTTTGGGCCCCTGATTTTTCGGGTCTACGGCTTTCGAGTCCATCATCGCTGGCTCTGCAGCCTTGATTTTCGCTTCCGCTTCTATCCTGGCCTGTTCCGCTGCCTTGGTCTCCGCTTCCTGCTTGGCCTGCTCCGCCGCCAACGCGTCTGCCTTCGCTTGCTCTGCCGCCTTTGCCTCAGCCTCAGCCTCCGCCTTGGC
>Ga0265327_10001031_pt1 | contig 39270 bp, 40 predicted proteins | sample 41621metaG_FD_202089 | JGI IMG/M metagenome (GOLD analysis project Ga0265327, IMG submission 202089) | Rhizosphere microbial communities from Carex aquatilis grown in University of Washington, Seatle, WA, United States - 4-16-21 metaG | ecosystem: Host-associated > Plants > Roots > Rhizosphere... | reverse complement strand
ATAAAAAAACGCGAAGGGGGCCTGTCGCCCGGCTTCGCGTTTATTGTGTCCGCGCCGTTGGGCGCGGGCATCAGAACCCGTGAGCTTTAGCCTTTCGCCCGCTCTTCCAAAATCGCCACGGCAGGCAATACCTTGCCTTCCAGGTATTCAAGGAACGCGCCGCCGGCGGTGGAGATGTAAGACACTTTGTCGTAAATATCATACTTCTGGATCGCGGCGATGGTGTCGCCGCCGCCGGCCAGCGTGAACGCCTGGGTGTTGGCGATGGCGTCGGCGACGACCTTGGTGCCTTCGCCGAACTGGTCGAACTCGAACACGCCGACCGGGCCGTTCCATACCACGGTGCCCGCCTTCATGATGATGTCGGCAATCTCCCACGCCGAATCCGGGCCGATGTCGAAGATCATGTCGTCGTCGGCCACGTCGTCGGCGCTTTTCAGCACGGCATGCTCGTTGGCGTCGAATTTCTTGCCGACCACCACGTCGGTGGCGATGGGGATGGTCGCGCCGCGCGCGGTCATCTTCGCGATCAAGGCCTGCGCGGTGGGCACCAAATCATCTTCGCACAGCGATTTGCCGACATTCTTGCCGACCGCTTTCAGGAAGGTGTTGGCGATGCCGCCGCCGACGACCAATTGTTCGCACTTCTCGGACAGCGATTCCAGCACCGTCAGTTTGGTGGAGACTTTCGAGCCGCCGACGATGGCGACCAAAGGCCGCGCCGGGTTCGCCAGCGCTTTGCCTAGGGCTTCCAGTTCTTGGCTGACGAGGATGCCGGCGCAGGCGACGGGCGCGAACTTGGCGACGCCATACGTCGAAGCTTCGGCGCGGTGCGCGGTGCCGAAGGCGTCCATGACGAACACATCGCACAGCGCGGCGTATTTCTTGGCGGTCTCGTCAACGTTTTTCTTCTCGCCCTTGTTGATGCGGACGTTTTCCAAAATCACCAACTCGCCCTCGGCCACGTCAAAGCCGCCGTCCACCCAGTCTTTAATCAGGCGGACCGGGTGCCCTAAGCGGGCGGCGATATTGTCGGCGACCGGCTTCAGCGAGTTTTCTTCCGACCACTCGCCCTCGGTAGGGCGGCCTAGGTGGGACGTCACCAGCACTTTCGCGCCTTGGGCCAGCGCGTAATTGATCGTCGCCATCGACGCGGTGATGCGGGCGTCGGAGGTCACCACGCCGTCTTTGACGGGCACGTTGAGGTCGGAGCGGATGAAGACGCGCTTGCCTTTGATATCAAGGTCGGTCAAACGAATGAAAGTCATTGCGGGAGTTCTCCTTAAAACAGAGGGTTTGACAAAGGATGGGGATGACACCGCGGGCGGCGCTGGCATTCCTTAGCGTTTCGGATTTAGTCGCCGTCGCGCCATTTGATGGAGCAGCCAACGCTGATGAACTGCTCGGCAGGGCCGGCGCCGGTCGCGGCGATTTGCTTCATGGCTTCAAACAGATCCCGGCGGGTGCCTTCCGGCGCGGTTTCTTTGCGGCTGGCGTCGATGCGGCCACGGTATTGCAGCTCAAGGCCGCGGTTGTAGCCGAAGAAATCGGGCGTGCAGACCGCGCCATAGGCCTTGGCTACGGCTTGGGTTTCGTCGTACAGGTAGGGAAACGGGTAGCCGAAGCGCTCGGCGGCAGCCTTCATATTGTCGAAGGAGTCTTCCGGGTAGGCGACGGGGTCGTTGGACATGATGGCGACGGTGTTGATGCCGAACGCCTGCAAGTCCAGCGCATCGCGCACGATGCGCTGCTGCACGGCTTTGACGTAAGGGCAGTGGTTGCAGATGAACATGACCAGCAGGCCGTTTTCGCCCCGGCATTGCTCCAGCGTCCAGGTTTTCCCGTCGATGCCGGGCAAAGAAAAATCGACGGCTTTACGGCCAAAATCACAAACCGGTGTTTCTAAAAGGGCCATGGCTTAGATGCTGAACGTTACGGTGGCGAAAGGATAGCAGAGAAACGGCTTGCAGTCCCGTCCGGGCCGGGCTTGCTCATGCGGCCAGCGTCGCCTTTTTTACGCCGTCGCGGCATGCTGGCTTGTCCTCGAAACGACGCTGGGCCGCGCCCGCGCCATCCCGCAAGGCATGGCCTAGCACTCTGCCGCCGGGAATGAATTGGCCGAGCAGGATCGCGCTGTACACCACGCCATAGGACAGGCAAAACACCGTGCCATACACCACCCGCCCGACCGGCCCCAAGGACAAGCCCGGCGGCGGCTCGTCGACGAGATCGGCATAAGGCTGCAAAGTGAGCGCCAAAGGCGATGGACTGGCCGGGGCGGCGGATTCGTCATCGGCCGGGGGTGCGTCGTCGGCGGAAGGTTTGCGCGAGATGGAAACAGTTTTTCTTCTTGCCATTTATAGCTCCAACAATTCACGGATAAGCGAGCGGATTTCCTTCGCCGCCGGGCCTTTCGGTTCGGCTTCCAGCACAGACAGGCCGGTCGCGGCACTTTCGGCGAACACCACCCGCTGGTTGATGGCCGTGGCCGCCAGCGGAAACGGATAGCCCTTGAGCGCCCCGGCAACATCCCGGCCAATGGCGGTGTTGCCGATCTTGCGGTTGATCGCGAACACGGTTTTCAGATTTTCCTTGAACAGCGCGACTTCGCCGATCAGTTTGATAATCTCCTCAGCCGCCCACACGTCATAAGGCGAAGGCTGGATCGGGATGACGACGAGGTCGGCGGCCATGATCGCCGATTTCGCCAAATCATTCGCCCTAGGCGGGCCGTCAATGACGACATGCGCGTATGCGGCGGCCAGCCTCGGCAGGTCTTTGTGCAGCGTCGGCTTGGCCATGCCCACCACCGGAAACAAGGTTTCGCCGTGCCGAGCCGCCTGCCAGTCCAGCGCGCTGCCTTGCGGGTCGGCGTCGACCAGCAAGGTGCGCAAGCCGTCCAGCGCCAGCGCGGCGGCCAAATTGACCGACAGCGTGGTTTTGCCGACGCCGCCTTTTTGATTGAGCAAGGCGATAATCATGGGATGGTAAACCCCCTTAGAATGCGACCACCCGCCGCGATTCGGCGGGCTGAAGAAACCGCCACGGCCTGGGCGGGTCGGATAGCCGATTTGCCGTCGATCATACCATCAATCCTTGGATTAGCAGATAAACCCCCAAGCCCACCATGACCAGCCCGCTGGCCAGCTTCAGCCAACGGCCCTCCTTCTCCTGCAAGCGGCGCTGGCTTAAAGTGACAACGCCAATGCCCAGCACGATAATGTCGTCGAACATATAGGCCAGGTTATACAGCAGCAGATAGGCATAATAGCCGAGCGCGTCGGGTTCCCTTAAGGTCAGGATGCGCGTGAACAGCGCCGGAAAACCGGAGGTGCAAAGAAATTCCACAATCTGCACCAGCACCGCCAGCACCACCGCGCCAGCCATCGCCCCGGCGAGGTTTTTCGCTTGCAAGATGGCGCGTAACCGCGCATAAATCCCTGGCTTGGCGGCGTCGGGAATGGACAAGGACAGCCCCCAGCCGAACGCCCAGAAGTCTTTCAGATTGACCGCCCCGGCCAGGATCGCGATGGCGGCGATGGCCAGCTCCGAAGCCCGCGACAAGCCGATCAACAAAAACAGGTTGAGCCAGGCGGCCATGAACACGAAATAGGCGATGCCTTCCACCGCGACAAACGTGCCCGCCACCGCCAGCATGCGGCCCCGGTTGTTCATCGGGGCCAGCAGCGAAATCATCAAAATCAACACCCACATCGAGCAAGGATTGAAGCCGTCCAACAGCCCCATGGCCAGCGTGAACAGCGGCAGGCCGACCCGATCCAGCGACAGCGTGTGGCCGAAAAAGTCGATGGCGAAACCTTCCGGCGGGCTGGCCGCCGCCGGCAAAGGCGCGTCCGGCCCGCAGGCCAGGCTGTCCTCCGCCTCGCAACTGCCCTGCGCGTCAGCGGCCGGCGCGGCGTGTTTGCCGTTTTGCGCCAGCGCGTCGCGGATCAGCCGGCCCGACGTCAGCTCGTCGGTATAACCCACAATCAACTGTCCGCCCACCGCGAAAGCGGGCACCCTAGGCGCGCTGACGTTCAGGCTGGCGGCGACTTGCCGCAAGCGCGCCAGCGCGGCGGGTTCCCCAACATCGCGCACCACCACGCGCAGCGCGGGCTGTTCGCGCCGCAGGCGGTCTAAAAACATTTCGGCTTGGGCGCAGTGCGGACAGCCCGCGCGCACGAACACCTCGATATTGGCCTGCCGCTCGGCGGCCAGCGTCGGCGCTTCAGCCCACGCGGCATTCGGCGCCGCCAGCGCGGCCAGCAGACAAAACCCAGCCAGCCCAGCGGCCCGCACGCTATTCATAATGCAAAGACTCCGCCGACGAGATTCGATTCGCCACCAAACCCGGATACACGGCGGCCAGCGAGCAGACCAGCACGGCCAACGCCGAAACCAGCACGCTATCGCGCCAGGAAAACACAAACCTATATTCAAACAGGGTAAACCGATCCAAGAAGGACACGCTGATCGCCCCTAAGGCGTTGCCCAACACCAAAGACAGCAGCGCCGCCAGCAAACCGATGATGGCCCCTTCCACCAGCAACAGCCGCATGGTTTGCCCACGGGAAACCCCTAGGCTGCGCAACACCGAAAACTCCCGCCCACGGGTTTGCACCTGGATCAAAATATTATTAGTGACGCCCACCGCCGCCAGGATGATCGTCATCGCCAAAATAAAATCAAAGATTAGAAAATCCCGGTCGATTTCAGCCTTCTGCCAAACGTTCAAGGCGTGCCCGTCCCGCTTCTCGCGATAAAACGGCCGCAAAGCGTCGATGGCTGGCTGGCTAGGGTGGCCGGCCGCGCGTGAACGGAGCACGCCGACACGGCCCAACGTCAACTCCAGGTTGTCGGCGAACAGTGGGTTGCCGTCGCTAAACAGCAAATAGGATTTGAGATCCACATATTCGTCGTCCTCCGCATAAAAGCCCACCGCGTCGCTGACATTCACCACGGTAAAGCGCCCGCTGCCGCCGTTCTCGCTTTCGATAAACACGCTGTCACCGGCATGCAAAGCAAAACGCGCCGCCAAGGTGCGCGAAACCATGACCGTTCCCGGCAGCAGCGGCGGCATGCCCCGGGCGGCCAGATACGGATTGACATCCCGGCCGGCGATCAAGCGCATCGGAAACTCGCCGCGCGTCTTCTCCGAAAGCCGGAAAAAATACAGCTTGTGCTGTTCCAAGGTCTGCTGAAACGCCGCTTCGTTGAACGCCGCCAAACCGTGCCGCTCGAAAAAGACATACGGCGACAGCGCCTCCTCAGACCACTGCTGGATTTCATGTTTGAGAGAGCGGGTGATGTCGTGCAGCGCGGTCAACAGGCTGAACACCAAGGTGACGCCGACAATCGTGAACACCAGTTGTTGACTGGTCAAACGCATACGCCGCCCGGCCAGCAAGGTTTCCAGCGGCAAGGACGGCTTCAGAATCCGCTCGAATAAATGGATCAGCCCGCGCAATAATGAATTCATCCACCACAGCACGGCCAAGGCCAGCGCCAGCGCGAACACCGACTCCAGCAAGAAAAACTGCACCACCGTCAGCCAAGACAGCAGAAAAGGCCGCAAGGCCAGATAGGTCGCCGCCATCAACGGCGGCAACAGCCAGCCGAAGCCGCGCACTCGCAAGCTGCGCTCGTCAATCTCGCCGGATAAAAAGCGCGGCTGTAGCACCTCGACGATGCTCATGTTGAAAAGGGCGCGAGCCGGGCTTGCCACCGCCAGCAGCGCGATCAGCACGCTCAAGCCCGCCAGCACCGCCAACTCGGCAATCGGCACGGCGAAGCCGCCGCTAGGCACCCGCCCGGTGGTCGAAATGCCTTGCTGGATCATCCACAGCGCCGTCGGCAAAGCCGCCAGCAAGCCCAATAGCGTGCCGGCCACCCCTAAACCTAAAGTCTCCAGCAGCAGAGACAAAACGACATTGCCCCGCTGCTCCCCCAGGCACAACAACAGGCAAAATTCGCGGCTGCGCGAGGTGACGGAAAAGCGCATGGTGTAAAACACGATCACTGCGCCCACCGCAAAAGCCAGCAAAGAAGCCAGCCTGACCGCCAGGCGCATCGCCTGGTAATCCTCCTCGCCGCGCCGCGTCGGCGGGGCCGCCGCCGACAACTCCCGGCCCACCTGTCCTTCCTGGCTAGGGAATGCGGTGGCCGAGGCTTGCTGCGGCTTCCGCCCCTGCCGTTCAAATGAAACCCGCAACAGGCGCAGCTTGCCGCCTGTGGGCTGGGCCTTGGCGGCCTCCGTCAAACTGCCCTGGATGCGCGTCTGGATGCTGTGATAATCGACGATCATGATCGCCGCCACCACCGCCATCCCCAGCGCAATACCCAAAATCGTCGCAAGGGCGACGGTGCGGTGGTGGCGCAAACTGCGCCAGGCCAACCAAGCGGCAAGACGGATATTCATCGCTTCAGATCCCCAAAGCCAATAGTTTTGCATGGATGGGTGCCAAAGCCTCGCGGCGGCCGTCCTGATGCAATATTTCGGCAATACGCCCATCCTTCAGAAAACAGATGCGATCCGCCCAGGCGGCATGCTCCGGGCTATGCGTCACCATCAACAAGCCCGAGCCTTCGCGGCGGGCGGCGGCGCGCAAGATTGCCATGATCGACAGGCCGATATGCGGATTGACATTGCCCGTCGGCTCGTCGGCCAGCAACAATGCCGGGCGCTGCGCCAGGGCGCGGGCGATAGACACCAGTTGCATTTCGCCGCCGGACAACTGGAACGGCAGGTGGCCGGCCCGATGGGCCATGCCGACCTCCGCCAACAACGCCTCCACCCGCTCCGCCGCCGCCTTGTCCAGCTTGCCGCTAATCAAAAACGGCAAAGCCACATTCTCCCGCGCCGTCAGCGTCGGAATCAGATTGAAAAACTGGAACACCATGCCAATTTGCTGGCGGCGCAATTGGGTGCGCGCGGTCTCCGAGCGGTAATCGACGGCGCGCCCCTGGATAGCCACCGTGCCGCCGTCAGGCAGGTCGATGCCCGACACGCAATTGAGCAAAGTGGTTTTACCCGAACCCGACGGCCCCATGATGACGACCATCTCGCCGGCCTTGACCTCCAGCGACAAGCCGCGCAATACCGGGACTTCTTGAGCGCCTAAGCGGTAGGATTTGGACAAAGATTGAATGTGCAGCAAGCGTGTAGCCCCCTAAAATGATTGACCGCCGCGAAGGCGGCGACTCGCCGCCGGATGGCCGGCGGGGATGGCTAGGCATTCCACGCCATCCGCCAACTGCCGTCCAGATTGATCTCCAGCACCGCGTCGTAAAGCTCGGGCAGGTTCTTAGCCTCGTCCAGCGCGATATAGGTGATTGAGCGCAGACTGAGCATCAACAGGATTTGCGCGGCCTGTTCGGCGGAAAGCGCCGTGTAGACCCGGTCGAGAAAGGCAAAGCGAGGCTTCGCCAACAGCAGCCGGGTAAACGCCAAAAGCTGCTCTTCGCCCAGCGACAAAATACTCTCCCAATCCTGTTCCACGTCCAGCCCGCCCGCCCGCGCCAGCACCTGGTCCAGCCCCAGCTCCTCCAGCGCGTCGCCTATTTGCTGGTCGGAAATCTGATGCTCCTCGCCGCTGCGCAACAGCAACTCCCGCAGCGTGCCCGGATACAAATACGCCCGCTGCGGCAAAAAGCGAATGCTATCCAGGCCGGGGCGGATGATCCGCCCCTCGCCCCGGCTATGAATATCCGCCGTCGCCCTGAACAAAGCCAGCTTCGCCGCCTCGTTCGCGCCGGAAATCAACAGCCTAGTCCCTTGCGGGATGGAGATGGACAAGTCTTTCAACAGCAAGCGGCCATCCTCGGCCGAGCGCAGCGTCAAATGCTCGTAGGCGATATGCCCCTCGGACTCGGCGACTTCGATTTTGCCATCCTCCGCCTTATGCGTCTGCTCCATGGCGTCCCAGAGCTGGATCAGGCGGGACAGCACCGCCGTGAACGAGGACAGCGGCTGGAACTGATGGACAATCAGTGACGCCGCCCCCACCAGCGAGCCAAAGGCCATCACCGATTGCGTGACCACGCCAAACGCCACTTCGCCACGGAAAAATAGCGGGGCCACGACCAGCGCTGGGATGACCTGCGTCAAATTAAAATAACCGGTCGTGAAAAACCCCAGGCTCCGATGCACGACGAAAATCCGCCGCATATTTTCCGCCAAGGCCGTGATCTGTTGTAACAAGCGCGTGCGCAGCCGGCCTTCGCGCCGAGTCAACGCGATCAACTCGGCGTTCTCTCTGACATGGATCAAGCTGGCGCGAAAATCGGCGTCCTTGTCGAACTGCTTAGAATTCAGATCGACCAGCGGACGGCCCAGTTTGACCGCGCCATAAGAGCCCAGCAAAGCATAGGCAATCGCGATCAGCAGCAACGACGGACTGATCGTCCACACCACGCCGGAAAACGCAATGACCGCCACGCCGGCGTTCAGCAACATCAGCACAATCGACAGCGTCGTGACCGTGCACGTCCGCACGTCGTCGGCGATGCGCTCGTCGGGGTTTTCAATCTCCCCGCCCGCCTTCAGATGGTAATAGGCGCGTTTGTCCAGATAGGCGTTAGTCAAGCGACGGGTCAGCCATTCCCGGAACAGCAGGCCCAGCCTATCCTCGGCATAGCGGTGCAGCACCCCCACCACCGTTGAAGCGGCGAAGACTCCGACATACAGCGCTGCTTTCATGACAAAAGCCGACTCGTTGCGCTCCGCGATGGCGGTCATGAAATCGCGGCCGACATAGCTGTTCAACACATTGAAGCCATTGACGCCCAACAGCAAGGCGAACAGCGCCAAAGACAACGCAAGCGCCTTGCCGCCGACGTCCGATGTGACAAAAGCCTTGACCACCGCGACGAATCGAATCCAAATCTGCCTGCCTATAATCGGTTGTTTTTCATTCATTATTGTTCTTCTCTTATAGTCCACCACAGCAACAACCCAAGCCCGGCGGGATGGCTCGGATTGTGGTTTTTGGTTCCCGAGCCATGAAGTGCGAGGCATTCATTCCAACACCCGCTTGCGGCCTTCCTCGGTCTGCGCCCAGTCCACGAACAGTTGGAACGCGGCAAAACCCCAGACGCCTCGCTATTCCGCGCTGGGTTTCCATTGGTCATTATCAAGCCGTTGCTCGATGATACTTAGCACGTCGAAAACGTCTATCGGCGCATGAGGAAGGATATTGGCTTCGTCTAAATCATGCAGATGGTGCGGAAAAGTCGATAGCTCGGGATGGTGCGGCGCATTATCCCAGCGGCAAACCAAAGTCCCGTCGGCGCGTTGCCAATGGAAGCTGTATTTGCCAAAACACAGGCCATCGCTATCATACTCAAAGCGCTCGACCAACTGTAGAAAATCGCCGTTGACTAACGTTGCCAGGACACGAAAGAAGCCAATGCCTTCAGCGACAGTGTCTTGAAGGAATTGAAAAGCGGCGATGGCGGGATTGCGGATCAACTCTCCCCGCAATAACTCAATGCGCTCAATTAAGCGGTCAGACATGGATGGAACGCTGCACCAGTGCCAGTTTATCCTCCAGCCGGGCCGCCATATCGGCGATGGCATCCCATTCAAACCAATCCATGGCGTCCCCCAATGTCCCGCTATTGAATAGACGCTGAAACTCGTCAGTCTTCATGCCATATTGCGCCTCGAACGCTGAGAGCCTGCCTCGAAACTGCGTTAGTTTTCGGCGGTCGTTTTCCAACAGGCTGGCGATGACTTTGTCCAGCAAATTGACCGTGGCCGCCTCGTCCGTGGAAATGCGCTCAATGATATGGATTTTGTCTGCGATGGCGCTCATAAGTCTGTGCCTGAGTTTATCGAGTTCCAACGCTCCAGCGCGAAACCCATTTTGACCGCTCTAGCGGTCAGTTACGCGGCGCTGGAGCGCCAGAGTTGATAGTTTCCAATGGGAGCCAATGCCTTGCTTATTACAGGGATGGCACCCACTTGCGGCCTTCCTCGGTCTGCGCCCAGTCCGCTGATATTCTGTCCGCTTCAAGACAAGGCAAACACGATTTTCAAGGCGCGATCAATGGCTTTCAGGGTTGTGTCATCAAGTTCACCCCGAACTCGCACCAAGCGGGCGCGATGGTCGATGGGGCGGGTTTGCAGGCAATCCGCCAGCGAGAGTTTGCTCAAACCATTCAGCGTCGAGGGCGCAATCTCGACGTTGGTCTTGATCTTCGCCTTTTTCTCGCTCCATTCGGTGATCGGCACAACCTGGATGACCGGCACACGCTCGTTGTAAACATTATTGGTGACAATCACGCAAGGGCGAGTTTTGCCGGTTTCCGAACCTTGCACAGGGTCGAGGTTGACATCGGCCACCCTGCCGCGTTTTAGGATAGTCATACCGGCCAATCGGCAAGGGCCGAATCAGTCAGCGTCCGCAATTCCGCGTCTTCTTCATAAGCCTCAGCATACAGCGCCGCCGACTCCTGCAAGCTACGCTGCTCCTCTATTTCATCGCGTAAATGGTCAAGGGCTCTGCGCACGGCCTCGCTCTTGTCCTTGAAGCCGTAAGCCTTGCATTGCTCCAGAAAACGGATGTGGGATTCTTCGAGATTGAATTTGGCCTGGATCATGGCGGTTTCCATAAGGGGTTGGTTTGGCGCATTTTGCGCCGGTTTTTTTGTTAGAGCCTTGCGCGGTTCCCGCGTTCGCCGCTGGCCGGATGACTATCATTCTAAACTCGGCACCTGCTGGCGGCCTTCAGCGGTCTGCGCCCAGTCCACGAATTGCCAGAGGTCGCCGTGGAAAGTTAGGTAGTTAATATTAGTAAATCGTCCAGGAAATTTTTTAATATCACATTATAAGTCAGTTTCTAATTCTATTGGTTTTTTTCCTGTGATTCCCCATATAAGCCGAGAAAAGCCTTCTTCGTAGTCTTCGCGAAGATCAATCCAAGTAAATTGCTTTAAAAATAATGGTAGCCTTGGTGCTGCATAACAATCTGCTAACAGGACAGGTATTACAGGTTGATGGCGATCAACAAATTCAGATAGACAGCCACGCATTTCACAATTTTGCCAAGGGCCAATACCATCTTTTCCCACCAAAACGAGTGCAGCTTGAGCTGTTTCAACAATGTTCTCTAACACTTCCTGCCATGGATGGCCTGGGCGCAACTCCCATATGTCAAACCAAACTTTTAGCCCTTCCTTTTTTAATCGGTTAGCTAAATAAATTGCATGTGTTCGATCTTTGCTGTTATAAGAAATAAAAACATCAAAGTGGGTTTGTGTTGACGGTATGTGTAGTGTGGTTGTGTGTGACGGCACTGCCTGGGTATCTTTTGTTTTTTTGTGTGTGTCTGCGGGAGTTTTATCTTGTTGTGGTTGATCCGAAGGTGCGGCTAAATAACCGGAATTACTTAGCCAGGAATTGAACATTTTATCAGCTTTGGTAAGCACTAAATCCTTGTGATTAGTATTACTCAAATAACAGGCATCCAACATGCTCTGCGCCAAGTAATCATGATACAAAGTGAGATAGATGCCATCTTGATTAGGCTGCCTTCGCAATAAACGTGATTGCTCCATGAACTCCACTAAGAGTGTAGCGATTATAGTGGAGTGTTGGCCGCTTGAAAACGTACTGGCAAACTCATCTAATGAGATACGCCTAGATTTCATGTTAATTTCATCAACTAGCAGCTCTAATGAACGCCACATTGCCGCCGGATCTAGTCCCAGCGCGTGTTTTGCCTTACTTAGCTGATTTTCTACATAAAGCCGTTCTAAGCCATATAAACCACCGCATTTATAATACTCAACCAGAGTCAAAAAGCGGAAACTGCGCAGGGAATCCAGCGCCAGAACCAAGCGTACGGGCAGTATCTGCCCGCCTTCGGCCAAATCGCGCAGCAAGCGGGCCTTCAGTTGCAGCCAGCCGGCTTCGGGGTCTGCCACTACCGCGCCGTGGCCGTCGTCCTCGGTGATTTGTTCCAGCAGCGGGCTGATGAGGTTGGCTTCGATCCGCGCCAGCGGGAAATAGGCCGGTTCGACGCAATGCAGGGCGCTGAGCATGTCTTCGTCCTTGCGGCAGACCAGCAGCAGATGCACTCGCTTGTGCCGCAATAGGCCGGCCAGCGCGGCCCAATCTGGATTGGCGCGTTCCAAGGCGTCCGGCTTCACGACCACGCCTTCTTGCAGAAAATGCTCGCGCTGGGCGACGAAATAGTCGTCGATCTGGTCGAGGATCAGCAACAGGCGCTTCGGGGCGAGTTCGGGCAGCTTCGCCAGCCGCTCGAACAGCTTGTAGGCGGGGGAGGCTTGCGCCGTGTCGCCTAGCTGTTGCCGCCGTTCTTTCGGGATTGCGGCCCAGGCTTGCGCCAACGCCGTGCGCAAGCCGCCGTCCCAATCCAGGCCGGAGGCGTCGATGAGCAAGGGCAACAGGCGGCTGTGCGGGTCTTCGTCCAGTTTGAGTTTTAGCCCGGCTTTGACCAGGGCGGATTTGCCCGCGCCGGATTCGCCTTTCAGGACGGTAAGCGGATTGTCCGCGCAAACTTTGGCGAGGCCGTCGGTTTCTTTTTCCCTCCCGACCAAATGGCGCGGGTCTTCGGCTTTGATGATGAAGCGTTCGGGCTTGAGTAGCAGGGAGCGGCGGGTCAGGGCGGAGAAAAAAGCCCAGATTGTCAGCAGGGCGAACAGCGCGGCGATGGCGCTGAGGACTAGCGATGGCGGAAGATGGAGCGGCTCCAGACTGTCGTGGAATTTTTGCGAGAAGCCGGTGAGGTTTTTATCTGTAACATCCCAGTCGGTGCTTAACAGGGTGAAGGCGAGGGAAATCAGGCCGGACAGCAGGCCAAACCAGGCTTTGGGGTCTTTCAGGAGGCGCAGAAAACGGGGCGGCATGGCATGTTCCTTCAATCGGGCTATGCACAGCCTAGCGAAAAACCCGTACTCCCGCCACTAGCGCGAGGCTTGCCGGACTTATTTACCCAGCGGCCAAGCGATCCGCCACAGCGCCTGCGCACAAGGCATCTGGATGGGCCGGGCTTTTAAGCTGCGCCGTCCAGGCTAAAAGCAAATTTGCCGGGTTGGTGCCGCTTGTCACCGCCAAGCCCCCAGCATCAAAACCACCCCCAGCCCGCCGAGAAACCCGCTGAATGTTTGCACATGCGGCACTTCCGCAGGCCCCGCCACTAGCAGCAGCGAGGCCGACAGGGTCAAGGCCCCGCCGGCCAGCGCGGCGACGGTGCGCTGGCGGTTGCGGCGCATTTCGTGGCGCAGTTTGTCGAACTCCCGGTTGTCCAGGCGCATGTCCACCTTGCCGTTGACCGCCTTGTGCAAGGCCGCATGCAACAAGCCCGGCATGTCCGGCCATTGCGCGGCCCATTCCGGCAAATGGCCGCGCAGTTTGGCGTAGACCGCTTGCGGGCCGACCTGGCGGCGGAACCAGTTTTCCAGGAACGGCTTGGCGGTCTTCCACAAATCCAGCTCGGGGTACAAATCGCGTCCTAGCCCTTCGATATTGAGCAGGGTCTTCTGCAACAGCACCAGTTGCGGCTGCACTTCCATGTCGAAACGGCGGGCGACTTGGAACAAGCGCAGCAGCAGAGCCCCATAGGAAATTTCTTTCAGCGGCTTCTCGAAAATCGGCTCGCAGACGGTGCGGATGGCCGACTCGAACTCCTCGACGCGGGTGCTGGCGGGCACCCAGCCGGACTCGATGTGCATCTCGGCGACGCGCCGGTAGTCGCGCCGGAAAAAGGCCAGCAGGTTTTCCGCGACATAATGCTGGTCGGCCTTGGTGATGCTGCCGACGATGCCGAAATCCACGGCGATATACTGGTTGTTCGGGCCGACAAAAATATTGCCGGGGTGCATGTCGGCATGGAAGAAATTGTCGCGGAACACCTGGGTGAAAAAGATTTCCACGCCGCGCTCGGCCAGCAGCTTGAAATCCACGCCCTCGCGCTTCAGACGCTCCGTGTCGCCCACCGGAATGCCGCTGATCTTTTCCATCACCATGATTTCGCGGCGGGTGTAGTCCCAATACACCTTGGGGATGTACAGCATCTCCGAGCCCTCGAAGCGGCGGCGGATTTCCGAGGCGTTGGCCGCTTCGCGCACCATGTCCAACTCGTCCAGAATCGTCTTCTCGAATTCGCGCACCACTTCCACCGGGCGCAGGCGGCGGGCGTCCGGCAAGAAACGCCGGGCCAGCTTGGCCAACTCATACAGCAGGCCGATGTCGTCGCGGATGCGCTTGTCGACGCCGGGCCGCAGCACCTTCACCACCACCGCCTCGCCGCTGTGCAAACGCGCCGTGTGGACTTGCGCGACCGACGCGGAGGCCAGCGGGGTTTCGTCGAACTCGGCAAAAATTTCCAACACCGGCTTGCCCAGCGACTTTTCGATGATCTTGCGCGCCTCGACGCCGGGGAATGGCGGCACCCTATCTTGCAGCTTGACCAGCTCCTCGGCGATGTCCTCGGGCAGCAAATCCCGCCGCGTGGACAAAGTCTGCCCAAACTTGACGAAAATCGGCCCCAAATCCTCTAGCGCCTCGCGGATGCGCACCGCGCGCGGGCCATGCGTGGCGCGCCGCCAGTAGCCGGGCGCGAAGGCGGCCAGATAACGGACGGGCCTGAATAAATGGGTGGCGAGGATCAAATCGTCCAGGCCGTGATGAATCAGCACCCATTGAATATGCAACAGGCGGCGGAGGACTTGGGGACGGATCACGCGGGGGTTCCTTAGGATGGGGTTAGAAGCGGATGTTACGCGGGGAAGCGGGCATGGGCAACGAGGGAAACAGCAAGCTTGCCAACATTCATTTTAGATGCGATCCAACCAGTATCCAGGACGGCGGCGTTTATGGGAAACGGCAAGGATTTGCACAACGCCACCCGCTTCCCGAAAAATGATTTTGAACGGGAATTGTTTGAGAAAACCGAATATCGGGCTTGCGCTCAACCCGATAGCGATGCGGCATCTCAGCAACACGGATCATGCTTGCTTCAAATTCCGTTAGATAAGCAGCACCCAGGCCGACTTGCCGAGACTCGAAAAAAGCGATGGCGTCAAAATGTTCGGCCTCGGCACCTGGATGGAAGCGATAGCTCACCTTAGCAATTCCCGCGCCTTGCGCGCTGACCTCTTCGGCCGGGATCAACTGCACCAAGCCCTCGTCAATTTCACGCGCCCGGCGCTCCGCCTCGTCAAGCCAAGCTTCCGCAACCTCGGCTTCAGAGAGTTCTTCAAGGCTTATCAATAGCTTGTGGGCAAGCCTAGCCCGTTCCGACACTGGCAGATGCAGGGCTTCGCGTTCGATTGTTGTTGCATCCATAGATTAACCTCTAATTTTAGATCATGACCGGATATCAATGAAAGCAGACGACAACGAGTCAGATGCATCAAAAACTCTAGCCTCCAACCTCAAAACCCTAGCCTCCAAGCGGTCACAATCGGCCCGCAGCGCGTCCACATCCGCATAAAACAGATCCGCCTCGGGCGCGGCGGGCAGATCCCGGCTTTCCTCTTGCAGATACTCGGCGACATTCATCCGCCAAGCGTCCAGGGTGTCCTTGCCCCAGCCATGGGCGGTGCGCAAATCATAAGCGATCCGGACGGCGAGGCTTTGGCCGGTAAACCGGGCCAACAGGCTTTCCCAGTCGATGTCCAAGCGCTCGAACAGGCTTTGGAAGCGCTGCGCCGCCGTCATGTCGCCTGCAACGGTGACATCGCCTGCAAACAGCGCGCGGCGCGGCGAATCGCTCAGGCCCATGCGGGCGAAGGACAAGGGCGAACCGCTCAGCGTCACGTCGGGCTCGCCGCCAAAACTCGGCAAGATTTCCATGCCATTAGGCTCGGGGCACAGGTAAATCCGCCAATCCACTGGCGTCAGCCGCAGGCAGATGACCTTGCCGGACAAGGGCTCCAAGTATTGCGGGCTGTTGGGATCTAAGCGCAGAAACCGCGTGACGGCGTCCCGCAACAAGCCGGCGAACAATTCGGAAAACAGGCTGGAGGCGGCCATGGCTTAAAACTTGTAGCCCCGGTGGACGGCGACGACGCCATGGGTCAGATTGAAATACTCGCACCGCTCAAACCCGGCCTCCGCCATCATCGCCTTGAGTTTTTCCTGGTTCGGATGCATACGGATGGATTCGGCCAGATAACGGTAGCTTTCCGAATCGTTGGCAATCAATTTGCCCAAGGCCGGCAACAGCTTGAACGAATACAAGTCATAGCCTTTCTTCAACAAACTCCCCTGCACCTCGGAGAATTCCAAGATGATCGCCCGCCCGCCCGGCTTCAGCGCCCGGTAAATCGACTTCAGCGCCTCTTCCTTGTGGGTCACGTTGCGCAGGCCGAAAGCGATGCAGACGCAATCAAAGGAATTGTCGGGGAACGGCAGTTTCTCGGCGTCGATCTGGGCATAGCCGATATTGCCCGCCAGCCCGTCGTCAATCAAGCGGTCACGCCCGCGCTTAAGCATCTCGGCGTTGATGTCGGACAACACCACCCGCCCAGTTGGCCCGACACGCTTCAGAAATAAAGCCGACATATCGCCGGTACCACCGGCCAGATCCAATACCTGCTCACCCGTGCGCACATGGCTTAGTTGCAGCGCGACGCGCTTCCACAGCCGGTGGATGCCTAGGGACATCAAATCGTTCATGATGTCGTATTTGCCCGCCACCGAGTCGAACACGCCTTTGACCAGCTTGGCTTTTTCGTTGGTCGGCACGTCTTTGAAGCCGAAATGTGTGGTGTTGTCGGTCATTTTATTATCTCTCTCATGTTTATTAGCTTTGCAATCCCATTGGCGCATTTTGCGATACTAAGCCGCTTTGCTGGCTTGCTCCCGCATCAAATCCAATAAATACTCAGGGGCAAGATCCGCTCCATTGGCCCACGCCACCGTTTCAAGTTCAGGATGGTGGTAAGCTGTAGCGAAAAGCGCAGGATCTTGAAGAGGGGAAAACATGGCTCCTCGCAACCGATGTGAAAGATCCACCGTTCCCGACTCGCCATTGTTAAAAACAATAAACAAGCGGTAGCCGCCTAGGACTTTTACTTCTGTTGTATGTAAAAACATCATGCTTATTCCAAAGGCTCAATTGGGTTGAGCGGTTCATCTTGTTGAGCTAGCCTCCAATCTTCAAGCAATTCCTCCTTGTGCAAATCAAGCCAATCCAGAACAGCCCGCAAAGCTCGTTTTGGAAACCGCCCACGAACAATACCGCTCTCAATATCGACTGTCACTTCAAAGCCGTTATACTTGGCGTGGAAATGCGGCGGTGCATGATCGCTCCAATACATGGCGATAACGATTCCAAGAAAACGAGATATTTCAGGCATTTCGACGCCTATTGGCGAAACAACTCGTAGATGGCATCTTCCTCGGAATCGCTGCGGAGGAACTGCTCATAAGCACCCAATTGCCATTCCGCATCGGCATATTTATCAGTCTGTACGACAACCTGAACAAAGTCAGCTTTCAGCAGTTGCGAAACAACATCCGTGGGGTCATTCAAAGCAGCAGTAATTCTCACAAAGGATGGCAGTGGAAATAAGCGCCAAGGGCTATGACAATGAAGAAAATTGTTCCATGAAAAATATTCAATGTCATAGAGAATATTGTGCCGACCCAGGAAGATACAACAGAGCTAAATTCAGACGTGTTCATTGAAAAATCAGACTGGCTTTCCTGATCTTGCACACGATATTTGTCATACAGTTTTCTGAACAACCGTTCCTGTCTTAGAAAATATCCATCCAAAATCCAAAACATCGTGACAGGAATAAGGCTTATCCACAACACTTGATATATTTTATCTCTAAGCGCAAGCGTCAACAAAGCAGCCAGCAAAGTTAAACTCCATCCTTTTATCAGAAAGGAGTTGTTTGCCATTCTGGTGATGACTTGCTGAAGTATTTCTAGATGTTTGAGTCTTCCACTGTTCATAATTAACCCCTTAAGTATGGCTTTTGACCAAGAAGCCACTGCTCAAAAGCAACATAGGTTTTCTCATTTTCATGTACCCACAAATTCTTTTTACCATTCGGCCCATTTCCATCAGCAACGTACGGGTATAAACCGAGATATTCTTGGCCTTTGTAAAAATCCGAAGTTCCTTTTAAATAAGATACAGGGAGAATAGCAGCTTTATTTTTTTTGCCGTCAAAATATCCGAGCTCCCACGGCATCCATTTTGATTTATCACTATTGTTCGTAGTAGCGTAAAACAAGCTATTGCAGTTATCCATTCTTGTGCGTAGAACCTCCGCTGTTTCCTTGGTAACGCTGTCGCGATTAAGTTGTTGATCTTGGAGCCAATCCACATATACGCTATACCCAAAATCTTCCAGTGAAAGCTTGACCCCAAGAATTAACTCGGCATCTGCAAAACTATGCGACAAAAAAATATCAAATTGATGCTGCTCAGAAAAAGAAGCTGAATCTAATGCAGCACTTTCTCGCAGAACAGTAGTAGCTGACTTATATAACGGGGTTCCCTGCTGCGCTCTTGTTCTCAAGTCAGGAATATTAAATAGTGCCATTTCTACTTCCTCATTCTAAAGTTGCCATGACTAATCCGACCAAAACCCATCATCCAGCAATTCATCGACGCTATACGGACAATCCAGCGGAAAAACATGCCGCTCCAGATCAGTCTCAAGCACCGCTTCCCGGACGGCTTTGTTATAAATATCCAGCAATTCCTCTTGATCTTCCAACAGGCGTCGCAAGCTCGGCGATTGTTTCAACAGGCGTTCAATGGCGGTGCGCTGGTGGATGATCGTCAACTTCCAACTCTTGCCGCGCCGCTCCGGTTGGAACTGGCGTTTCAACAAGTGCATCAGCAAAATTTGCAGGCGGTTTTGCAATTCCCGCCGTTCGCTGGCCCCCATGCTTTCCAACTCCTCCGCGATATGGTTGAAATCCAATTCGGCAAAACGGCCCTGGCGGATCAAGGCCGCGCTTTCGGTGGCCCAAGCGTGGAAATCAGCATTATAAGCGGCGGCTTTGTTCATTGATTGCTTCTTTTCCATGTAAATTCCTGCGCAGCAGGAATTTATTGCAAGCGCCGATCAATCCCCGCCTCTTTCAACCGCCGCAAATACTCGTCCCACCATTCCGTATGGTTAATGCCAAGTTCATACAGCACCTCCCAAGTATAGATGCCAGTATCATGGCCGTCGCTGAACACTAGGCAAACGCCATAGGAGCCCACCGGGCGGATGCTGGTGATATTGACGTTTTCTTTGCCGGTTTGCAGAACCTCTTGGCCGGGGCCGTGGCCTCTGACTTCGGCGGACGGGGAGTAGACGCGCAGGTATTCGCAGGGCAGTTCAAAGCGTGCACCGTCGTCAAAGACGACTTCGAGGATGGCGGATTGTTGATGCAGTTTGATGTCGGTGGGGACGGGTGCGGACATGCGTGCTAAACCTCACGGTCGTTTTGACTAATTGGATAGGAATCCTACACCCCAAACCCCTCTCCCAAAAGGGAGAGGGGTTTTTACGCTTAGAGGATATAGCGGCTCAAGTCTTCGTCTTCGGCCAGCTCGCCGAGTTGGCGGTTGACGTAGTCAGCGTCGATGACCACGGTCTGCCCGTCGAAGTCGGCGGCGGTGAAGGAGACGTTTTCCAGCAGCCGCTCCAGCACGGTGTGCAGGCGGCGCGCGCCGATGTTCTCGGTCTTCTCGTTGACATCGAAGCTGATCTCGGCGAGGCGCTTGATACCGTCTTCGTGGAATTCCAGCTTGACGCCTTCGGTCGCCAGCAGGGCGATGTATTGCTCGGTCAGCGAGGCGCTGGGCTCGGTGAGGATGCGCACGAAATCGTCGGCGGTCAAGGCTTCCAGTTCGACGCGGATCGGGAAGCGGCCTTGCATTTCCGGGATCAAATCGGAGGGCTTGGACAAATGGAACGCGCCGGAGGCGATGAAGAGGATGTGGTCGGTCTTCATCATGCCGTATTTGGTGCTGACCGTGCAGCCTTCGACGAGCGGCAGCAGGTCGCGCTGCACGCCTTCGCGGGACACGTCCGGGCCGCCGTAGTCGGAGCGTTTGCAGATTTTGTCGATTTCGTCGATGAAGACAATGCCGTTTTGCTCGACGGATTCGACGGCGCGCAAGCGCACGTCTTCCTCGTTGACCATCTTCGAGGCTTCCTCCTCGCGCAGCGTCTTCAAGGCGTCTTTGACTCTGAGCTTGCGGGTTTTCTTGCGGCCCGAACCCATGTTCTGGAACAGCCCTTGCAATTGACTGCTCATCTCTTCCATGCCGGGCGGCGCCATGATTTCCACGCCGATGGGGTTGGCTTGCAGCTCGATTTCAATTTCCTTGTCGTCCAGGTCGCCGTTGCGCAGCTTGTGGCGGAATTTCTGCCGGGTCGGCGATTCTTCGCCGGCCTCGGTGCCGCCCGACCATTTGTCGGCGGAAGGCAGCAACACGTCCAAGATGGCCTCTTCCGCCGCTTGTTCGGCGCGCGCCTGCACCTTCGCCATCTCGGCTTGGCGCGTCAGTTTGACTGCCGCCTCGACCAAATCACGGATAATGGACTCGACATCGCGGCCGACGTAACCCACTTCGGTGAATTTGGTGGCTTCGACTTTGATGAACGGCGCTTGTGCCAGACGCGCCAGGCGGCGGGCGATTTCGGTCTTGCCGACGCCGGTGGGGCCGATCATCAAGATGTTTTTCGGGGTGATCTCGTCGCGTAGCGCGTCATCCACCCGCGAGCGCCGCCAGCGGTTGCGCAGCGCGATGGCGACGGCACGCTTCGCATTGGTTTGGCCGACGATGTGCTTGTCCAACTCGTGGACGATTTCCCGGGGGGTCATCTGGGTCATGGCTGGGCCTGTTCTTCTCGCGAGTCCAAGTCTTCGATGGTGAGGTTGTGGTTGGTGTAGATGCAGATGTCGGCGGCGATGTGCAAGGATTTTTCAACGATGTCGCGGGCGGACAAATCGGTGTTTTCCCACAAAGCCCGCGCCGCCGACTGGGCGAACGGGCCGCCGGAACCGATGGCGATCAAGCCGTTCTCCGGCTCGATGACATCGCCGGTGCCGGAAATAATCAGCGAAGCTTTGGAGTCGGCCACCGCCAGCAAGGCTTCCAGCCTGCGCAAAGCGCGGTCGGTGCGCCAATCCTTGACCAATTCCACCGCCGCCTTGGTGAGGTTGCCGCGTTGTTTTTCCAACTGCCCCTCGAAGCGCTCAAACAAGGTGAAGGCGTCTGCCGTCGCCCCGGCAAAGCCGGCCAGAACGCGGCCATGGTAGAGCCTGCGCACCTTGCGGGCGTTGCCTTTCATGACTGTGTTGCCCATCGTCACCTGCCCGTCGCCACCGATGACCACTTGGTCGCCCCGGCGCACGGAAACAATCGTCGTGCCGTGAAAAGTCTCCACCTTAGAAATTCCGCAATGATGATAAGAGGGCGGAATTTTACACGAATTGCCGTGGCGGGGCTGATTTTTCCGGCCCGTGCCGGGGCAATCGCGCTAGGCCGCCGCGCGGCGGCGAACGAAGCATGAGAATGGCTGTTGCACGCCGATTATTGCGGCAAAACCTGCAACTCCGGCAGGCGGCGGCGGTAGCCGGTGGCCTCGATCAACTGCGCGGCCTCGCGGCGGTGGGCGCGGGCGTCGCCCTGCCGGTTTTCCGAAAGCGCCAGCCGGGCGGATTCCAGATGGTAATCGCACAGGTGCAGGCGCATCGGCCCGGACTCGGCCAGCTCTTTAGCCTCGTCCAGGTCTTTGTGCGCCCGCTTATAGTCTTGGGTTGCGCGGAACCAAGCGGCGCGGGCCAGTAGGGCGAGTGGTAAAAAAATTTGTGCCCCAGCAGCCGCCCGCAAACCGGCGACTGCCGAGTCGAAATACTCACGTGCTTGCCGAGCATGGTCGTTTTTCGCGTCGAATGCTGGAGACAAGTTCCTCGGTTGCTTTTGAGCCGCAAGCTGGGCATAAGCTTGGGCCAGGCTGAGTTGATTCAGTGCAATATCCAGCAAACTTCTTCCTGTTCCTGTTCGTTTTGCCCAATCTAATGTCTGTTGCGCCCGATCCAGTACTGCCACTGCCTCACCCTGTGCTAACAGGCAAACGCAGTAGCGAAAACCTTGCACTGAGTACAAATGCGGATAACAGCGTTGGAATTCCCGCTGAAGCCGTTCCGCTGTCTCGAATAGTTTCAGGGCTTCCAGCAGTGCGCCGCTATGCCATAGAGCTTCGGCGAGGGTGGAGAGGCTATAAATACGCTGGAAGAAATCCTTTGATTGATCAGCATAATCCACCGCATGTTGGCCGTATTCGCTGGCTTGAGCCAAATCCCCCAAGCTTGCGAATAACTCGGTGAGATTGCTGGCAGAGCTTGCCAAATTTGTCCAATCTTTTTGTTTGGAATGCAATTTTAAACCCACCCGCATAGGTTGTACCGCATCGGCCAAACGCCCCAAGGCGTGCAAATCAAAGCCGACCCAATTCAGCACAGATCCCTGGTGATGTTCAGCCAGACCCGCCGCCGGTTCTTGCCAAGGTCGGTTGAAAAAATGCGCCAGTACGGCCAAGTCGTCGCTGACCGCACCGAGTCCTTTGGTCAGATAAAATTCTTCCTCGCGCTGGACACACGGCCAATACACTTCCTCCAGCGTCTGCTGGTGCAAACCCGCCGCGCAACCATGGCTGATCGCGGCAAACAAGGGCTGCATTTCGGCGAGGGTGTCGGGCTGCTGTTTTTTCGGCAGGGTTTTGTAGTATTCGTAAAGCCGCTGCTGCGCCGCCTGCCAGACGGCGGGGCTTTGCCGCAAGCGTTTGCCGAAATATTCGCGCAGCAGCGGATGGCAATCGACGGTGTCGGGCTGGCCGGGCGGGGCGGACAGCAGATGGTGGTCTTGCTCCAAGCTTCGCAGGGCTTGGTTTAAGTCGCGCTCGGCCATGCCTGCGGTCAAGCCCGGTATCTGCTGTTCCCGCAATAGCCGCAGCACAGGTTTCTCGACTGGATGGTCGAACAAGCCGAGCATTTGCAGCACAGTCAATTCGGCGCGGCCCAGCCAACCGGCATAGGCTTGCATCACTTTGAACGCATGACGGCTTTGCGAAGTCTCGCCGCCGAGCAATTCGGGGATGGTGTCGCGCCGCCGCACATCGCCTTCCAGAAAGTAATTCACTGCATGGCCCAACAGGCTCAAGGCCAGCGCGTGATGGCCGTAGTCGCGCACCGCCTGCTCCAACTCGGCTTGTGGCCCAAGGACATGCAACGATTGCAGCAAGGCCACGCCGTCGGCCAGTTCCAGGTTGTGCAGATCCTGCGTCTTCACCGTGGCGCGGCCGTCGAGGTCGGCGACGGCCAGGCGCGAGGTGATGACGCACAGGCAGGCTTCCCGGGGCCGGCCGGCCAGGTTTTTCAGCAGCACGCGCAGCGCCCGATCTTTGAGTTCGCCCTTCATGCCAAAGCCGCCATGCTGCAAGGGCTCCAGCCCGTCCAACACCAGCACGACCGGCTGGCGCAACAGAAACCCGGCCAGAGTTTCGCCTTTCTCGTCCTCGCTGCGAAACTGCCGCTGTTCAGTCTTGATCTCGAACAGCTCGAACAGTTGCTCGAAGAACGGCGTCGCCGAGACCTGCTTGTCCTCGTCGGAGCCTTGCGAGTAAAACGACCACGCGATCAGCGCGGGCGGCTTTTGTTCGTCTAGCCAGTGTTGCAGCAGCTTGGTTTTGCCGGTGCCGCCGGCAGCGATGAATTGGACGATGGCGGTTTGAGGGTCGGCGAGGCTGTCTGTGAGCAGCTTAAGCTCGGCTTGGCGGCCAAAGAATTGGCCGGTGGTACTGGGGAGGCGGTTGGAATACAAGTCTGGGAGCACGGGCGTCCCGCCTGCTTTGGCTTTTATGGGCGATGGCAGACGCTTGAGGATCAAATCGGCGATGACTTCAGGCGACCTGCCTTTCACGTCGAGGTAGCCGTCAATTGAAAGCATGCCGGGGATTTCAGTGTCGTCGAAACGCACCGGCATGATCGAGCGGGGATCGCCATTCACCAACAAATCCCGCCCGGCCCGCCATTCCACCTTGCACCATGGCTTTTCCCCATATTCTTGGCACAGGAACACGACGACCAGATCGGATCGTTTGCGATAAATGTCTTGCAGCAAAGTGTCGAGGTTGGGTGCCGCCAATTCCGCCTCATACCATTGATCGTAGAAAATCGACTCACAGGGCAGAGCCGAGGCCAGCCGTTCGGCCAGCTTTTCCACAAAGCCACGGTGTTCGCCGGGAAAGGACAGGGCGATGCGGAAGTGTTGGGCGGTGATGTCCATGGATGCGCTCGTTGTTGTCAGAGTCGTCGCGGCAGCGGGGACGGGAAAGCTCCCGCTTCTCGAATTCTAGCGCCAATTGCGGTTAGAATCCGCTCCTACGACCTTGATTCGATGATCGGCATGAACCACGACGCCAGCTATAAACTTCTGTTCAGTCATCCCGAGATGGTGGCGGAACTGTTGCGCGGCTTTGTCAAAGAGCCCTGGGTAACGGATTTGGATTTCGCCAGCCTGGAGAAGGTCAACGCCAGCTATGTCAGCGAGGACTTGCGCCAGCGCGAGGACGATGTGGTGTGGCGGGTGCGGTTGGGGCCGCGCTGGGTTTACCTGTACTTGCTGCTGGAATTCCAAAGCAGCGTCGAGCCGTTCATGGCGGTGCGCTTGCTGACTTATGTCGGGCTGCTGTACCAGGATTTGATCCGGCAGGGCTTGGCGGGAGGCAAGTTGCCGCCGGTGCTGCCGATTGTGATCTACAACGGCGAGCGGGCCTGGACGGCGGCGACCGAGCTGGCGCAGATCATCGAACCCATGCCGCCCGCGTTGCGGCGCTACCAGCCGAACTTGCATTATTGGCTGCTGGATGAAAACCGCTTGCCTGAGCGCGATTTGCCGCCCCACAACGCGGTGACGGCGCTGCTGTTACTGGAGCGCAGCCACGCGCCGGCGGAGATGATTAAAGCCTTGGATTTGCTGCTGCGCTGGCTGGACGCCGACACCCAGCGGCCGTTGCGGCGGTCTTTTGCGATATGGGTGCAGCGGGTCTTGCTGCGCGAACGGCTTGCGGGGCAAACTGTCCCGGAATTGAACGAACTCAACGAGGTGCGCGATATGTTGGCTGAACGAGTGAAAGAATGGACGGAGCAATGGAAGCAGGAAGGCTTGGCGGCGGGCTTGGCCGAAGGTTTGGCCCAAGGCTTGTCCCAGGGTCTGTCCCAGGGTCTGTCCCAGGGTCTGTCCCAGGGTCTGTCCCAGGGATTGGAGCGGGGGCGGGCAGAAGGCGAGGCGGCGTTGTTGTTGCGGCAGATGAATCGCCGTTTCGGGCCTTTGTCTGAAGCGGCTTGCCAGCGCATTGCCTTGGCCGACGCCGAGACCTTGCTCGTTTGGGGCGAGCGTTTGCTGGATGCAGCCAGTTTGGATGATATCTGGGGGCATTGAGGCTTTGCCTGGGCTTGCAACGGACAAATTTCACCCGCGTGTCTGTACAGAACGCCCGCCATGGGGTAAAAAGAACCTCTTAATCTTACCGTTTGTTTTTCTGAAAGTTTTTTGAGGATTAGCCGTCATGGCAAGAGTTACCGTAGAAGATTGCCTGGATAAAGTGGATAACCGCTTCCAGTTGGTATTGCTGGGTTCCAAACGCGCCCGCCAATTGGCCCGCCACCCGGACGACGCCAAGCTGCCCTGGGCCAACGACAAGCCCACCGTGCTGGCTTTGCGCGAGATCGCCGCCGGCTTGATTACCCGCGAATATTTGAAGGAAGGCCCCAAGCACGACCGCTATCAGGTCGAGCGCCCCACCTTCAAGATCCGCCACGACGATATTGACCTGGACGACGACGATCTGATTTGAACGGCGGGTGAGCGGAGTTTGCGCCATGGCCGAGGACACCGGCGAGGCGGATCTGGCGGAAAGCCTGGACGAGTCGCCCGGCTTGGGCGGCTCGATTGACCCTGCGCTTTTCCCGCAAGACCAGGCGGAGTCGCCGCCGGAAAAACTGATCCGGCGGCTGACTTTGATGCTGGAGGAGTACCTCGATCCGGCCCAGGTCGAAGAGGTGCGCCGCGCCTATCGCTTGGCGGCTGCGGCCCACGAAGGCCAAAAGCGGGTTAGCGGCGAGCCTTACATTTGCCATCCGATTTCCGTGTCCATCATCCTGGCGGGCATGCGGATGGACGCTCGCGGCATCATGGCCGGGCTGCTGCATGACGTGATCGAAGACACCGACGTCACTCGCGAGCAGTTGGCGCGGGATTTCGGCGAGGAGGTCGCGCAACTGGTCGACGGAGTCAGCAAACTGACCCAGTTGGACAGCAAGTCCCGCGCCGAGGCGCAGGCGCAGAACGTGCGCAAGATGGTCATGGCGATGGTCAAGGACTTGCGCGTCATCATGGTCAAGCTGGCCGACCGTTTGCACAATATGCGCACGCTCGGGGTCATGGCCGCGCACCGCCGCCGGCGCATCGCCCGCGAAACCTTGGACATTTACGCGCCTATCGCCAACCGCCTGGGCATGAACGAGTTGCGCCTGGAATTGGAGGATTTGGGTTTCGCCGCCTACCATCCGCTGCGCCATCGCGTGCTCAAGCGCGAAGTGAGAAAAACCCGCGGCAACCGCAAAGAGCTGGTGGCGAACATCGAAAACGCCATCAGCAACCGTTTGAAAGATTCCGGCCTAGGTGAAGTCCAGGTCATCGGACGGGAAAAGCATCTGTACAGCCTGTACGAGAAGATGCGCGTCAAGCACCTGCCGTTCTCCGAGGTGTTCGACGTGTATGCTTTCCGCGTCATCACCGCGAGCGTGGACGAGTGCTACCGCGCCTTAGGGATGGCCCACAATTTGTTCAAGCCGGTGCCTGGCCGCTTCAAGGACTACATCGCCGTGCCCAAGGCGAACGGCTATCAATCCCTGCACACCGTGCTGGTTAGCCCTTACGGCCAGCCGCTGGAAGTCCAGATTCGCACCCGCGCCATGCACCATATGGCCGAGTGCGGCATCGCCGCGCATTGGCTGTACAAATCCGAAAACGAGCAGGCATCGACGTTCAAAAACCGCGCCCACGAATGGCTGCGCGATTTGCTGGAGATCCAGCAGCACGCCGGCGACTCCATGGAATTCCTGGAAAACCTCAAGGTGGATTTGTTCCAGCACGAGGTTTACGTGTTGACGCCGAAAGGCAAGATCGTCAAGCTGCCGCGTGGGGCGACCATCGTTGATTTTGCCTACGCCGTGCATACCGATGTCGGCAATGCCTGCGTGTCCGCCCGCATCGACCGCGTGCTGTCGCCGCTGCAAACCCCGCTGGTCAACGGGCAGACGGTGGAGATCGTCACCGCGCCTTGGGCCAGGCCGAACCCCTTGTGGCTGAATTTCGTCGTCACCGCCAAGGCGCGTTCCGCCATCCGTGGCTATTTGCGCAATTTCAAGAAGCAAGAAGCGATCAGCCTGGGCCGCAAGCTGCTGGAAAAGGAGTTGGCCGTGCTCGGCATGCGGCTGGAGGACATTTCCGAAGCGCGTTGCGCCGAATTGCTGAAAGCCTTGGACTCGCCGTCCCGCGAGGCGCTGCTGGAGGATATCGGCCTGGGCAACCGCCTGCCGTTCCTGGTGGTGCGTCTGTTGATGCAGGAAGACATCAAGCCCTTGCTGCCGCGTTTGGACGGTAGCGATAAAGCCGCCCGCAATCCGCTCATCATCAAAGGCGCGCAAGGCATGGTGGTGAGCCTGGCGAAATGTTGCCGGCCCATTCCGGGCGACGCCATTGTCGGCTTTTTCAATCCCGGCAAGGGCATTGTCGTGCATTCCGCCGAATGCAAAAACGTCATCGACTTGCGCAAGAAGCAGTTCACCGGCTTGGACGTGGACTGGGACAAGCAGGTCAGCGGCGATTTTTCCGTGGAAATCCGGCTGGAGCTGTTCAACAAGCTGGGCACCTTGGCGAAGGTGGCCTCGACGATTTCCCGGATGAACGCCAATATCGAAAATGTGCAAATCACCAACCAGGACAGCGAGTTGTCCACCGACATCATCACGCTGTCGGTGAAAGACCGCGCCCATCTCGCCAATGTCATGCGCGAACTGCGCAAATTGTCGGTGGTCTTGAAAATATCCCGCGTCAAATCCGAACTTAGGCCGAAAAAACCATGAGCAGAGAAACCATCCATAGCGCGTCGGCGCCCGCCGCCATCGGCACCTACTCCCAGGCTGTCAAAGTGGGCGGCACGGTGTATCTTTCCGGGCAAATCCCGCTGGATCCCGCCACGATGGCTTTGGTCGAGGGCGGCATGGAGGCGCAGATCCGCCGCGTGTTCGACAATTTGAGCGCGGTGGCGGAGGCGGCCGGCGGTTCCTTGGACGATATCGCCAAGTTGAATGTCTTTTTGACTGATTTAAGCTTTTTTCCGCTGGTCAACGAAATCATGGCGGAATATTTCCACCAACCTTTCCCGGCCCGTGCCGCCCTTGGCGTGGCGTCCCTGCCGCGTGGGGCTGGCGTCGAGATGGACGCGGTGATGGTGCTGGAGAAATAATCCGCCTCCTTGGTTTAGCGCATGTCCTCATCCCGGGCGTCAGCCAGTCCCAAAATCGCATCGCTTAAAGGCGTCGGGGCGAAAACTCTGGAGCGATTGGAGCGCCTCGGCGTCCACACCGTCCAAGACTTGTTGTTCCATCTTCCCACCCGCTACGAAGACCGCACCTGCCTCTGTCCTTTGGGCCGCGCCAGGCCGGGCGAGCCTGTCTTGGTCGAGGGCCAGGTGAAGGTGGCCGAAGTCATCAGCCGGGGCCGCCGTTCGCTGGTTTGCCAGATCGGCGACGGCACCGGTTCGCTCTATCTGCGCTTCTTCAATTTTTCCTCCGACCTGCTGTCCCGCTTCCGGCCGGGCGTGTGGCTGCGCTGTTACGGCGAGGTCAGGGACGGCTATTACGGCCTGGAAATGGTCCACCCCGACCATCAAACCCTCGCCGAGGACGAAGTCGGCCACATCGAAAAAAGCCTGACGCCGATCTATCCCCTCACCGAAGGGCTACACCAGAAGACCCTGCGCACACTGGTCGAGCGCACCTTGGATTTGTGCGAGGGCGACGGCGAGCTGTTGCGCGACTGGATTCCCGGCGAGTTGCTGGATGCGCTAGGTTTCCCGCCGCTGCCTGAGGCCATCCGGCTATTGCACAAGCCGCCGGTCGGGGCGGGGCTGGACGCGCTGGAACTGGCCCAGCGGCGCCTGTCCTTCGAGGAGCTGCTGGCCCACCATCTCAGCCAAAGCCGCTTCCGCGTGGCGCTACGCCAGCATGGCGCGCCGTCGCTGCGCCTGTCCAAGGCGAAGTCCGAGCAATTCCGCAAATCCTTGCCGTTCAAGCTGACCGGGGCGCAACGCCGGGTCATCCAAGAAATTGCCGCCGACCTTGCCGCCGACCGGCCGATGATGCGCCTGGTGCAAGGCGACGTGGGCTCGGGCAAAACCGTGGTCGCCGCCTGGGGTGCGCTGGCCGCCTTGGCTTCGCGTTGCCAAGTCGCCGTGATGGCCCCGACCGAATTGCTGGCGGAACAACATTACCGCAGCTTCAGCCAGTGGCTGGAGCCTTTGGGCGTGCGCATCGCCTATCTGGCCGGCAAGCACAAGGGGCAGATTCGCCGCGAAACCTTGGAGGCCATCGCCCAAGGCCGCGCCGGGGCGGTGATCGGCACCCACGCTTTGTTCCAGGAGGATGTGAAATTCCACCGGCTCGGCCTGGTCGTCATCGACGAGCAGCACCGCTTCGGTGTCCACCAGCGCCTGGCCTTGCGCGAGAAAGGCATGCGCGACGGGCTCTACCCGCACCAGCTCATCATGACCGCCACGCCGATTCCGCGCACGCTGGCCATGCTCGGCTACGCCGACCTGGACGTGTCGATCATCGACGAATTGCCGCCGGGGCGCACGCCGGTGAAAACCACGGTGATTCCGTCCACGCGCCGGCCCGAAGTCATCAGCCGCATCAGCGACTGGGTGAAAGGCGGCCGGCAGGTGTACTGGGTCTGCACGCTGGTCGAAGAGTCGGAGGCGCTGCAATGCGAGGCGGCGGAAAACACCGCGCTGGCCTTGCTCGAAGCCTTGCCGCAGGTGCGCGTGAGCCTGGTGCATGGGCGCATGAAGGCGGCTGAGAAAGAGTGCGTCATGGAGCGCTTCAAGTCGGGCGAAATCGGCCTGCTGGTCGCCACCACGGTCATCGAAGTCGGCGTGGACGTGCCCAACGCCGGCTTGATGGTGATTGAGAACCCGGAGCGGCTGGGGCTGGCGCAATTGCACCAGTTGCGCGGGCGGGTCGGGCGCGGCCCCGGCGAGAGCCATTGCGTGCTGATGTATCAGCCGCCTTTGACCCTCGGCGCGAAGGAGCGCTTAGGGATTTTGCGCGAAACCAGCGACGGCTTCGTCATCGCCGAAAAAGACCTGGAATTGCGCGGGCCGGGCGAGCTGTTGGGCGTGCGGCAGACCGGCCAGGTTCAGTTCCGCATCGCCGACCTGGCCCGCGACGGCGACTTGCTGGATCAAGTCAAGCTGGTCGCCGAAGCCTTGTTGAAAGATGTCCCGGAAGCGGTGGAGCCTTTGCTGCGGCGCTGGCTGGCCGATGGCGGGACGCGGTATGCGGAGGTCTAAGCGCGTGTTTTACAATCTACTGCGCGACCCGATTGCTGCGTTGCGCGGTGCTCGCGATCCTCATTTACCATTCGTACACTCCGGTTGCTGTGCTCCGGGCGCCTTGCACTCGGGCCGTTCGTAACGCTTTTAAAACACGCTCTAAGACGCCTCAGCGCGCCAACTGCCCGCCGATGGCTTTATATTTGTCCAGGTTTGCTTGAAGATCTTTTATCCGCTGGTCGGTGTTGGCTAAATCAATGGCGTAGATTTTCTGGCCCACCTCTCTCAGCTTGTCATAGCCGGGCGGGCATTTCGTGACATACTCCAGAATGACATTTTGGGCATCGACCATTTCGTCGGTATTGTTCCCGTTTAAAGCCTTCTCCACGTAGTCTAGCCTAGGCGCTAGCGCCTGAGTCCACTCGCCAATTGAGGCATAGAAATCGGGCAAGCTTGGAAGTTCCGGCCTGGTGAAAGCGCTCATCGCGTGTTACTCCTCAAGGAAGGGTGGATTGAAGTTTGTTGACATCATTGACGACCGTTTTGAGCTGGTCGGCGTACGATTTGAGCGCGGCAAAGTCAAAAATCACGCCTTTTTCAAGCTGCTGTCCGAGGTCTTCGTGCGCCTTGGCCAGCGCGTCCAGCGTGTCCCTGCCTTTTGCGAACACCTGCGGGATCATCTCAAGCCGGTTGACCGTTGCCAGTTCTTGCGCCGCCCACGCATCGTACTGCGGCTTGGCGAATTGCAATTGCTGGTTGATGGAGTTGATGACCGCCGCATATTTGCCCCCAAAGGCCCCGCCGGCGGTTTGTTTTTCCCAGTCCGGCCCCGTCGCGGTGTAACCGTAACGATTAATCTCATTGGCTGTTTTAATCCTGGCAGCCTGCAATACCCGGTAATAGTCATAGTCCGTGCGATGGCAGGTTTCAAAGGCCAGTTTGAAGGCCGGTATCTTGCTCTTCGCCAAGTCGCCATAGCTGGAAAAATCTTTGCCCATGAAAGTATTCAAATCGGCGATGGCCGTCCCTGATTTTTTGATGGCTTCGCCGAGCGAGCGCAGGGCTTGCCAGTTGTTGATATCTTGGCGGATTCTTGCCACCAGGCCGTTGACGGCGGTGAGGAGCTGGGCGCCGGCGACAACCCCGGGGCCATAAGGCCCGGCTTTGTCGGCATTGTTGCCAATTTGTGTGAACGCATTGTCGAGGGTGGCCTGAAGATTCCTGATTTTCGCGTTTTCGCTCTCGGCGGACTGGACGATGCCGTTGAGCGACTTCGCATAGCTGCCGACCGCGTCGAACACGGCGATATGGACGGCCTCTATGGCCTGCACCGATGCCAGGCGCTCCTTGTATTTTTGGATGTAGACATCGACGTTAGCGTCTTTACGGGTATCGCATTGGCCGTTTTTTCCGGCATTCTCAATCACCAGAAAACTATTATTCAATTCCTGAAAAGACGTTTGACTGGCGTTTTTTAAAGCCGAAGAAGCATCGACGAAAGCTTGTGTTTTGGGTGGAGTGAAGGTGCAAGCACTGACGGCGAGCGGGAGAATGAGCAAAATAATCCAGTTGGACGGTGTTTTAATGGACATAGGAATGCTCCTAAGTGTGTTGAGTGTGTGACTCTGTTCCTTGCATCCTAACCGAGACTGTCCGCATTGTGCTTGCCAGTGGAATCCGCCAGATATCGCCTGAGGAGGGCAGGCACGGCTTGATCGTAACCATTTTGCGATATGAAAGGCAATGGTTTTTTTGTCGGGATGGGTGTTTTTTTAGAGGCTTAGGTAATATTACCTAAGATAAATCGTTGGGCGAAGCAGTGGCCTGCTTATTGCCTATAAGTCAGGGCTGGCGCATACTATTTGCGCCGCCGGAATATCCTCACAATTTAAGTAGAAATTGAGTGCGCGAGGTATATTGCCAATGTTGTAAGCCCGCGCAAGCAAGTCTTGCGCGCCAAAAAGGTATCCCGGAAACCGCGCACTTCGACAAGCCCGGTGCGAACGGAGCGGTTAAAATCAACTTTTTCCGTTCGCGCTGAACCTGTCGAGGCATGACCGGCGAGACGCTGGCACCCGGCCAATGACTAAGATCACCACGAATAGTTGACGGTATAGGTGATGGTCTTTTCTTCGTCGGGTTTCAGCGGCACGCGGAACTCGATGGTTTGCGCGTCTTTCTTCTCGAACGGCTGCGACTTGTCTTTGATTTCCCACTGCGACCAGCGGAACAAGTGCTCGACCACGCGGATTTCCGCCGCTTCTTTTTTGCGGTTGCGCACTTTAATCTCGAAGGATTCGCTGGCCCGCTGGTTGGCGCTGTTCACCGTGAAGTCGGTGCGCTTGCGCTCGCCGACCAGGTCGAACGAGTCGCCGGTGTAAATCCGCACCAGCTCGTCCTTCGGCGTGTGGTCGATGGTGTTTTCGCCGACGAATTGCAAGGATTGATCGGCGGCGTCCTGGGTGTAAAAGCGCACGCGGCCTTTCGGCAGCGGGATGCCTAAATTGTTCTCCTGGGCGTTTTTGAATTCGCGGTAGACCGAAACTTTTTTATTCGACTCTGAACCATAGCCCGGATTCTCGCCATAGCTCATGCCGACCCGCCAGCCGCCGAGCTGCGCGCCGTCGTACACATAAATGCGCTCCATTTTGACAGCCGTGGCGCGGACGAACTCGACTTGCTTGCTTTCGCGGTCGCGCAGCGTGGTCTTGTTGGCCAGCGTGTAGAGATGGAATTCGTCGAAGGCTTTTTCGGTGACCGGCGGGGCCATTTCTTCGCGCGCGGCCATGGCTTTCATCGCATAAGCGACCGGCCTGGGCGCGGACGGTTGGATTTTGTTGACATCGCCGGCCATCAGCTTGACCCGCGCCTCTTTGAAGGTTTTGCCGGATTCGTTTTTGACCGTGACCCAGCCGACCAGGTCGACGCTGTTGCTTTTCTCCGGCGAGACGATGTTGTAATCCGCCTCCCAGGTGAAGCCGCCGGTCACATAAGCCAGTTCGGCGTCGAATTTGGCGTCTTTCGCCGAGTCGATTTTCCAGGCCAGCGTCGGGTTTAGCACGGTGTCATCGCCTAAGCTAGGGAACACCGGCAGCCCCGGCAGGTTGAACTGCACTTTGCCATTCACCTCGATGACCGGCTGGGTGTGGGTTTTATAACCGCTGCGGATGATTTTGCCCTGCACCGTGGCGTCGGGTTTGTTGGATTCTTTGATGAAAAAATCAATGGTTTTGCCCTCGAACAGCGACAGCAGCAACTCTTGCGTGACCGGGTCGTTGCGGTAGCTTTGTTCGAGGATCTGGAATTTAATTTTCCCCGAAGGGTCGCGCAGAATCACCGAGTCGGGCTCCAGTTGCGACACCATGTCGGCATAGCGCGCCTCGGTCACGCCGGCTTTCAAATCCAGCGGCACGCTGTCGCGCACCACGGCGAAGTTCTGGTTGTAGATCGTCAGCGCGGGTTCGGCATGCAGTGGCTGGGTGGCCATGATGATCAGCAGGGGTAGTGAAGGGGACAGTTTCATCGGCGGTTATCCTTAGAAAGGGTTAGCGGCGGTAGTGCCCGCCGGCGGCGTCCAGCAGGCGCTTCTGCGCGGCGAAGTGGCGTTCGATGTAGCCCAGGTCGAAGCGCTCGTGGCGGGTTTGCCCGGCGACTTGTTCGACGAGCGCGGTGTCTAGCAATACCAGCGGGCGGCCGGTGGACATTGCCAGAATCTGGGTTTGCGCGGCGCGTTCGACAAAATAGAGATCGTCGAAGGCTTGCGCCACGGTAGCCGCCGCCGTGATGACGCCGTGGTTGCCCAAAAACAGCACGTCGGCCTCGCCCAGCACGGCGGCCATGCGTTCGCCGACCGAATCCGCCAAAGCCACGCCGTCGTAGTCGGTGTCGTAAGCCACCCGGCCATAAAAACGGCAACTGGTGTGCAAAGCCCATTCAAGCCGGCCGCCGGCTACCATGGTCAACGCCGTCGCGTAAGGCTGGTGGGTGTGCAGCAGCACGCGGGCGCGTGGGACTAGGCGGTGGATGGGGCCATGGATATGCTGCGCCGAGGCCGAGGGCTTGCCGTCGCCGCGCACGACCTGGCCGTCGAGGTCGCAGACGATCAGCTTCGACGCGGTGATTTCGGTGAAGTGCAGCCCGAACGGGTTGACCAGAAAATGCTTGCCGTCGGGCAGCACGGCGGAGAAATGGTTGGCGATGCCCTCATGGAGGCCATAGGACACGGCCAGATGGAACGCGGCCGCCAGGTCGACCCTCAGTGCCCATTCGGCTTCGCTTGCTGTAGATTCACACATGGCTGGAAACACTCGCTGGCTGGAAGGAATTGCAAGGCGCTCGAAGAGCGGACGATGCATGAGGGCCGAATCCTTGTCAAGTGACGGCGGGACAGTCGCGATAGCGGCAAGCACCCAATCTTGCGACTATGATGTGTAGATCCAAACGCTGAAGGAGCGAAATCCATGAACCAACAAGCACCCCTGCGCTGGGGCATCCTCGGCGCCGCACGCATCAACGAGCGGTTGTTGCCGGCCATCGTCGAGGCGTCCAACGCCGAACTCGTCGCCATCGCCAGCCGCAGGCCCGGCGCGGCGGCGGAGACTTTGGCGAAATACGCGCCTGCCAAGCAAGGCCGGGTGCGCACTTATGACGGCCTTGACGCCTTGCTGGATGACGAGGACATCCAGGCCGTGTATCTGCCGATGGCTAACCACGAACATGCCGAGTGGGCGCTGAAGGCCATCGCCGTCGGCAAGCATGTGTTGTGTGAGAAACCGATGGCCTTGACCGTCGCGGACATCGACGCCATCGAAGCCGCTGCCCGCGCACAGAATGTCGTCGTCATGGAAGGCTTCATGTACCGCTTCCATCCGCAGCATGCGCGGGTGCGGGCGCTGGTCGATTCCGGCCTGATTGGCGAGGTGCGCTCGGTGCATGCCAGTTTTTCGTTCATCATGCGCCCGGCGCGGCTGTACCGGCTGGCGGAAGGCGTGACACGCGGCGGCGGGGCGATGTGGGACATCGGCCCTTATGCGATCCACTCGGCGCGCTGGTGCTTCGACACGCCGCCGGTCGCGGTGACGGCCTTGGCGAAATATGTCGCAAGCGGCGCGGACATCACCACCAGCGGCGTGATCGACTTCGGCGACGGCAGGCACGCGCATTTCGATGTCAGCTTTGAATGGGCGCGGCAGTCGTCCTACACGCTGATCGGCACCAAAGGCGGAGTCAAGTGCCATGCCGCTTGGCAACTGCCCGAAGACGAGCCATTAGTCTCCTGGTGGACGGAAGACGGCCAGCGCGGCGAGGAGCGCCTGCCTGCGGCCAATCATTTCGTGCTGGAAGTCGAGCATTTCTGCGACTGCGTGCTGAACGGCAAAGCGCCGCTGCTGACACTGGAAGACGCCAAGATCAATTGCCAGACCATCGCGGCGGTGTTGCAGTCGGCGGCCAGCGGGCGGACAGCCAGCCTGGCCAATTGAATTTTTCCTTGATTGACAGGCCGACGGGCTTGTTTTCACCTCACTCTATCTTTTGACCAAGACATGACCGGCTTCACTGTACATTTTAAAAAACCGGGGGACTGGGCGGATTCCGTCCACATCCATTTTTGGCAGGCGTCCGGCGCGGAAAGCGCCTGGCCTGGCGTCCCCATGACGCCCACCGAAGGCGGCTGGTATGCCTACCGCTTCCACGCCAAATCCGCCCATTTCGTGTTCAACGACGGGCACGGGCAGCAGAGTATCGACTTGCACCGCGACGAGGATGGCTGGTTCGGCGAAGACGGCCATTGGCATCGCGGCCGGCCCAGCGGCAAAAAGGCGGCCTCGCCCCCGCCATCCTATCCAGTCACGCCGCTGGCCGTTTTGCAGCCTAAGCCTGTGGCCGAGCGCCGGGATTTCCGCGAGGAGACCATTTATTTCCTGATTACGACGCGGTTTTACGACGGCGACCCGTCAAATAATTTCTTCTGCCGCGACCGCATCCAGTTCAACGCCCAAGGCCAGCCGGTGGATCCGCATTGGCGCGGCGATTTCAAAGGTTTAATCCAGCGGCTGGACTATATCCGCGACTTAGGGTTTACGGCTATTTGGATCACGCCGCCGGTGGAAAACCGCTCCGGGCTGGATTACCACGGCTACCACGCTTACGATTGGAATGAAATCGACCCTAGGCTGGAATCACCCGATGCGACTTACCAGGATTTGATAGCCGCGGCCCACGCCAAAGGCTTGAAAATCATTCAGGACGTGGTGGTCAACCATTCTTGCCAATACGGCATACGCGGCAAAGTGCATATCGACCATCTGCCGGTCAAATACTATGTTCCGCAGGGTTCGGAGCAGGGCCGGGTCAACCATGGCCCGTATCAAGGCCATCTGGGTAATTACGCCTTTCCAAATCGCGATGATATTGACAACCCCAAAGCCCCGGCTTGGTATCGCGAGCGCTATCTCGGCGACCCCAAAGGCATCAAGCCCTTGGTCGATCCAAAAACCGGCGAAACGGTGCCTAAACCGGGTTATAACCCAGGCCGTTTCTTCGGCATCGACGCGAACAACCTAGACCCCGACTGGTTTCATCAAGAAGGCTTCATCTGCGGCGGCGATTGGGAAAGCGCCCATCCTTTGCAGGTCAAGCATCTGGCCGGCGATTGCGTGGATCTGGCCACCGAGCGGCAGAACGTCAAGGATTATCTGATTGGCGCGATCAACCGCTATCTGGATATGGGCGTGGACGCGCTGCGCATCGACACCGTCAAGCACGTCGAGCGCGACAATCTGCTGGAATATATCAACGCTTGGAAGGCCCACAAGCCGGGCTTGTTCGTGTTCGGCGAGAATCTAGTCAAAGGCTACGGCTGGGGCGACATGGGCGGCGGCGATAATGGCCCGTCGCAGATTCGGCCTTGGTGGTACACCCGGCTAGGCCACGACCCGCGCAATCCGAATTCCGGCGGCGATTCTGGCTTTCCACAATTGGATTTTGGCCTGTTTTCGACCTTCCGCGACACGGTCAGCAAAGGCACCTATGGCGGCACCGGTACGGTGTTCACGATGGACTGGATTTATGGCGATGTGACCCAGTTGGTCACGTTTCTACAAAACCATGATGTCGGCCCGGACAATGATTTCAAATACCGCTTTAAAGGCGAGCAATGGATGGCGGCGGCGGCCTACAATCTGATTTGGACGGTGCGCGGCATACCTTGCCTGTATTACGGCGAGGAAATCGAGTTCATGAAAGGCGCGCCGCAGGATGTGGCCGGGGAAAAAGACACCTTGGATCAGACCGGCCGGGCCTATTTCGGCGACCATCTGAATGAGGGGCGCTTGGCGCAGACACAAAGCCATCCGCTATACCGGCACATCCGCCGTCTAAACCAAATCCGACTAGCCATCCCGGCCTTGCAAAAGGCGCGTATGGACAAGGTGTCAGAATGGGGCAGCGGTATGAGCTTTGTCCGCGACTACTCGGCAGGCGGCAGTTACGCGGTGGTGGGCCTGGCCATCGGCGGCGACCAGTCTATTACAGTCGGCGGGGTGCGCAGCGGGGTTTACCGCGACGCCGTGACCGGACATGAAATACACGCAGGCAACGGCTCGCTGTCATTCCATGTCAAAGGCAATTCGGCGGGTATCTATGTGCTGGACGGGCCTGGCAAGATAGGCGAGGACGGGGTATATCTGCGCTGATGGAAACGTTCATCATCATTGTGATTGCCCTTGCCGTCTGGCTTTGGTTCGACAGCCTGAAGGCGCGGGAAACCGGCATCCACGCCGTGCGCCAAGCTTGCGAGGCGGAAGGCTTGCAACTGCTGGACGAAACCATATCGCTGTCCAGCCTGAGACCGGCCCGCAACGACGACGGTCGATTGACTCTGCGGCGGGTTTACCTGTTTGAATACAGCGACACCGGCAACAACCGCCGCCAGGGCAGGGTGCATTTGCTCGGGGGGCGGGTGGTATTGCTGAATGTCGGGCTACGGCTGGCCGCGTCGGACGGCGAGCTTTTATAAGTTTTTCTGGTTCCCACGCGGCGCGTGGGAACCAGAGAGAAAACAAAAATCCACGGCGCATGCCATTTGCCGTGAATGGTTTAAAATACCGGCTAGGATTTAAATTCTGCGCGCTTGCGCTACGCAGACTTGATCAGCCCTTGGCCTACCTCATTTCCAGTAATTAGTCCCGGTTTGGTTGGCATTTGACCAGACCGGCAGTTCTTTGTTGATCTGTTCGGCAGACGGGTAGACATACACATCGTCACCCTTGCCACCATTGCCGGTGCAATTGCTGGGAAGCGGGTTTGTCGCAAGGTTTCTCGTCACCGTCAAAGTGGCGGGCGAACCCCAGCCATCGCCCGGAACCGTGTGGGCGGCATCGGAATAGCCGTCATAATTGGAATAGGCATGGGCGACCGGGATGCCGCGTGTAATATCGCCGGTGGGCGTGCCGAAAGGCTGGCCGGGAACCCCTAGGAAATTAGGAATCGGCGACCAATAAAGAACCTCGTGGTCTTTGGCATTATCGCTAGAGGTGGCGATATTATTGCAGAAATCGGCAATCGCCAATTCAAACGTGATCGTGCGGGCGCAGGATTTCGGGTTAATGGTCATCGCATGGGTATAGAACGGAATATTTACCGGTGTGG
>Ga0265327_10001030_pt1 | contig 39283 bp, 33 predicted proteins | sample 41621metaG_FD_202089 | JGI IMG/M metagenome (GOLD analysis project Ga0265327, IMG submission 202089) | Rhizosphere microbial communities from Carex aquatilis grown in University of Washington, Seatle, WA, United States - 4-16-21 metaG | ecosystem: Host-associated > Plants > Roots > Rhizosphere... | reverse complement strand
ACCGAAGCATTACTCGAACAAATCATCACCCAAAAATGGATTGCCGAATTTCCTGAAGGTGAAGAAGCTTGGGCAGAATTCCGCAGAACAGGATATCCAGCTTTATTTAATGTAGCAATAAATAACAGCAATGGTAAAATTCCGACTTGGGTAAGACGTATCAACTTCCCTGTTACAGAATATACAAACAATGCTGCCGAAATAGCTAAAGCTGTTACATTACTTGGCGGCGCCGACAATGGCGGTACTGCTTTGTGGTGGGACAAAAAAGTTAAACAAGGTTGGTAAAATAATTTAAAAGCGGCTGTCTGAAAAATTTCATTTACATGTTTTTAGACAGCCTCTTTTTAAACCAAAATACAATTCCAAATTTCGCATATTTTAGCTAATTTTGTTCGAAAATAATTTGTTAATTCCAGAAGAAGTAAATCAATGAAATTTAAGACAATTTTTTCAAAACAGTTGAAAACCACATTAAAAATATTTTAATTTATTTGTTCGAAAAAATTAAACAATAAAAAATACAACATGAATTTCATTTACCAAAATAAAAGAATTAATGAATTATCCGGACTTGAAAAGAAAAAAGTAATCAATAAAATCAAGCTATATAAACAACTCTATTTAGACGGAATTCTATCCAATACCGAAATAGCTAACAAAACAGATTTAAGTGTTCCCACAGTTTTAGGATTATTAAATGAATTAATTACCGACGGTTTTGTTGTGGAACAAGGCTTAGGAACATCGAACGGTGGCAGACGCCCCAACTTGTACGCACTTAAAGAAAACTCGATGTACATTTTGGCTATTGACATTGGAAGGTATGCAACGCGGATGGCAATCTTCAATAACAACAATGTCAACATAACCGAAATAAAAATTTATCCAATTCATCTGCAAAACGACTTTGAAGTTATCGATCAAATATATAATTATGCTATTGAATTAATCCGCGATTCGAAAATTGACATCCAAAACCTTATGGCGATTGGTATCGACATGCCCGGATTAGTGAATTCAAAACATAGTATAACACACAATTATTTACGAATCGGCGACAAATCTATCCAGACCATTTTCGAAGAACGGTTTAAGCTTCCGGTTCTTTTATTCAACGATGCAAATGTGCGCGCTTTTGCCGAATTTCGTTTTGGCTTGGCGCAAGGCAAAAAAAATGTCATTGTACTGCACCTTGGTTGGGGAATGGGTTTGGGAATGATTCTCAACGGCAAGTTGTACAACGGAACATCGGGTTACGCAGGCGAATTCAGTCACATACCTTTTGTTGACGAAGGATTATTGTGCTTTTGCGGCAAACGCGGATGTTTGGAAACGCTGGTGTCGGGCGTTGCGATGGTCAACATGGCAAAAGAAGGAATTAAATCCGGCAAAATTTCCATATTAAATGACATTGTCAACGAAGATTTTGATAAAATCCAAACACGCTTAATCGTTGAAGCTGCCAACAAAGGCGACCAATACATTATCGGAATTTTCTCACAAATCGGAATTCAGTTAGGTAAAGGAATTGCTATTTTGTTACAAATTTTAAATCCTGATTTGGTAATTCTTGGTGGACGTCTCGCCGAAGCCCGCGATTATATTACCATTCCAATACAACAGTCGTTAAACAAATATTGTTTCCCCGAAATTCGCGAAGATGTTTCTATCGAAATTTCGGAACTCGGCGACAAAGCTTGTTTGCTGGGGACAACAGCATTGGTTATGGAATATTTGCTCGAAAATCCATCAGCACAATAATTATTCATAATTTTTTCAAACAAGATTCAACATCAATTTAACATTCAGATATATGAACAATCTAAATTTAACCGGTGTAGAAAAAGCTTTTTACCAACAGTCCGGTGTAAAAAAAATAAGTACAAAAATTCCATATATTTTAGTTGACAATTTTCCACAACTTGGTATGTTTACCGCCATGCGTTTTCTCGAATGGGCAGCCGAAAATCCTGATGGTGTTATAAGTTTGCCTACCGGAAAAACGCCGGAGCATTTTATCAAATGGACACAACATTTATTGGAAAACTGGGACGATAAAAAAATTGCAGAACTCCGCGAAAAATACAATTTGACAAAGAAACCAAATCTGAAAGGTTTGCATTTTGTTCAGATTGACGAATTTTATCCAATCTTATCCAAGCAATACAACAGCTTTAATTATTACGTACAAAATTATTACATCAAAGGATTTGGATTAGACAGTAAAAAATCGTTGCTCATCAACTCCGATGAAATACTGTTGGTTGACGGCAAACATTTTCTCGAAATTTTTCCCGATTATCAGGTTGACTTGTCGCTGCGATACCGCAACGCAAAAAATTCTGTAGAGGCAATTCAACAACAATCTATTTTTAAGATTGATGATTGGTGCACAGCCTACGAACAAAAAATCCGCTCGATGGGTGGAATCGGTTTCTTCCTTGGTGGCATTGGTCCCGACGGTCATATCGCTTTTAACACACGCGGTTCCGATCATTTTTCGACGACACGTTTAACAGCAACAAATTTCGAGACGCAAGCCGTATCTGCCGGCGATTTAGGCGGAATCGAAATTTCGCGCAGCCGTTTAGTTATAACCATTGGTTTAGAAACTATAACTTACAATCCAGATGCTGTCGCCATAATATTTGCTGCCGGCGAAGCAAAAGCCGATGTCGTAAAAGACGCTTTGGAAAACGATCCCGGCGTTATGTATCCGGCAACTGTCTTACAAAAATTAAAAGGCAGCCGTTTTTATTTGACCAAAGGCGCAGCCGTCAAACTAACCGACCGCTTAGAAGATTATTACAAAACCGGCGACTGGACACAAGCAAAAAGTGAAAGAGCAATTATTGAACTGTGCAAAAAAATTGATAAATTCGGAACACGTTTAGTATTGGACGACTTAAAACAAGATCGCTTTTGCAAAATGATTCCGCATCTTAGTGAACAAACTGTCGAATCGGTTTTAAATTCTGTTAAAGCAAAAATTGAGCGCGGACTTTCGAGCGAGCGCGATCAGATTTTTTATCATACCGGTCCGCATCACGACGACATTATGTTGGGAATGATGCCGCATGTCAACCGTCAATTAAGGTCTGCAAGCAACACATCGCATTTTTCAGTTTTGACGTCGGGCTTTACGGCAGTTACCAATTCGTTTATTATCGACGCTTTAAAAGACACCAAAAAGTTTATTGATACTGACAAAATCCAGATGATTAAATATCCCGATTTTTTTGAAGTCGGATACAAATACAAATGGGACAAAGATGTTTATCATTATTTAAACAAAGTTGCATCGGGCGAACCGATTGAACGCCGTAGAGGTTTGTGTCATCGAATCGTCAGAGCAATTACCGATATTTATTGCGTCAAAAATACCGATATGCTCCGCGACAAAATAAATGAAATTCTTTCGATATTATATAACAGTTACGACGGCGAAAAAAATCCGCCAAAAATTCAGCAACTCAAAGGAACAATCCGTGAGTTTGAAGAAGAATTGGTTTGGGCGCATTTTGGCGTCCAAGTAAAAAATGTGCATCACCTTCGATTGGGTTTTTACACCGGCGATATTTTTACAGAACAACCGAATCAAAACCGCGACGTCGAGCCGATTTTAAAAATGTTGCGCGAATTAAAACCGACTGTCATCAGTTTGGCGTTAGACCCCGAAGGAAGCGGCCCTGATACGCATTACAAAGTTTTGCAGGTAATTGCAGAAGCAGTAAGAATGTGGAGCAAAGAAACCGATTTGACAAATTTGCGAATCTGGGGTTACCGCAATGTCTGGTACAAATTTCATCCTGCCGACGCCGAAGTAATTGTTCCGGTTTCGTTGAATGCGTTGGCTGTCTTGAACAAAACTTTTGCCGATTGTTATCTAAGTCAGGTTGACGCTTCGTTTCCAAGTTATCAACTCGACGGAAAATTCAGCGAATTAACCCAAAAGATTTGGGTTGACCAGTTAAAAGAAATTCAACTATTGTTGGGCAAAGATTTCTTTTATCAAAACGCACATCCTTTAATCCGTGCGTCGCATGGCTTGCTCTATTTCCGCGAAATGAATGTAGAAGAATTTTTAATGCAAGCGCGTGAACTCGAAAAATCGATGGAAGGCGTCATTTAATAATTCAGTCAAGAAAAATAATATTAAAAACAATAATAAAATTAAGGATTAATATGGAAAATCAAGGCGCAGTTACCAATTCGAATAAAAGTTATATCCAGTCGTTAACTATCATTGGTATTTTATTTTTTATCTTCGGGTTCGTAACCTGGCTCAACGGAACACTCATTCCGTTTTTAAAAATAAGTTGCGAGTTAAATAATTTTCAGGCATATTTCGTAACATTTGCATTCTATGTTTCATATTTTGTTTTTGCAATTCCGTCGTCTTGGATTTTACATAGAACAGGTTTTAAAAACGGAATGGCTTTAGGACTTGTAACAATGGCAATCGGAAGTTTATTATTTATTCCTGCGGCACATTCAAGAACGTTTGTTTTATTTTTGACAGGTTTGTTTGTTCAAGGCGCTGGATTGTCGATTTTGCAGACTGCTTCAAATCCATATATTGTTATTTTAGGCCCAATCGAAAGCGCAGCAAAAAGAATCAGCATTATGGGAATTTGTAATAAAATAGCAGGTGTTTTAAGTCCACTAATTTTGGGAATGATTGTCTTGAAAAACGCCGATAGCGTCAAAGAACAAATTGCAAAAGCTACCGATGCAACAATCAGAGCCGGTTTGCTTAATGACATGGCAGCTCGTGTTATAGTGCCTTACATCATTATCGCTGTTTGTTTGGTTATACTTGCTGCAATGATTCGTTATTCTCCGTTACCCGATATTGATACCGACCGCGAAGAAGATCACGTCAATGCAAATCATGTTCAACGTACAAGCGTTTTTCAATATCCGTATATGATTCTTGGTTTTATAACTCTGTTTTTATATGTCGGCGTTGAAGTTATGGCTGGCGACACAATAATTTTATATGGACAATCACAGAAAATTCCACTTGCCGAAGCGCGCGTTTTTACTTCATACACTTTAGTTGCGATGGTTGTTGGATATATTATTAGTATTATCGCGATTCCAAAATTTATTTCGCAATCGAAAGCATTGGCAATTGCAGCAACGCTGGGATTCATTTTTACACTTTGTGCAATTCTTTCTTCCGGTTTCAATTCTGTTTTATTTATTGCTGCTCTTGGATTAGCAAATGCAGTAATGTGGCCCGCAATATGGCCCCTGGCAATTGAAGGATTGGGAAAGTTTACAAAAATTGCAGCCGCTTTATTAGTTATGGGTATTGCCGGTGGAGCGACATTGCCACTATTATACGGCAGGCTGGCAGATAAATTTAGTCCACAACAAGCTTACTGGATTATGATTCCATGTTATTTAATGATATTTTACTATTCTATTTGGGGCAATAAAATAGGAAAAAGGACTTAGTTAAGACCTTAGTTAGTAGTAGTTTTATTTAGTTAGTAGTGATTTATTTAGAATTTCGAAAGCAGGGAATCAAAATTTAAATATTTTTTTCCTGCTTTTTTTCTTTAATTTTTACTTTTTAAAGGGAAATCAAATCGCACAAATTTAAAAAAGATAATTATATTTGAAAATAAAATTTATTCACAAAAATATTTCTCAAAATAATCATGACAGAAAAATCAAAATCAACAAGAATCTTATCCATCGACGCGTTACGCGGATTCGATATGTTTTGGATTACCGGTGGCGATGCACTTTTTATCGGAATATTTACTTTGATTGGTGCGCCATTCTTTAGAAAACTTGCCGAACAATTAGACCATCCGGCTTGGACAGGTTTTCATTTCTACGATTTGATTTTTCCGCTGTTTCTTTTCATCATGGGACTGAGTATGCCGTTCTCAATTACAAAACGTTTGGAGCGTGGCGACTCGCGCAAAGATTTATACAAACATATCATCCGCCGAACCATATTGTTGTATTTACTCGGTATGGTTTATAACGGCTTGTTCGATTTTAATTTTGCAACAATGCGATACACTGGTGTACTGCACCGTTTTGCATTTACCTATTTTTTCGCATCGATAATTGTAATGAATTTTAAACTGAAAGGTCAACTTATTTGGGCAGCAGCATTAACTTTTGGATACTGGTTGATTTTGCTATTAGTGCCGGTGCCGGGTTTTGGCGCGTACAACCTTACACCGCAAGGCAACATTTGTGCATGGATTGACCAACATTTTTTACCCGGCGGTTGGTGTTGTTACACGTATGGCGACAATGAAGGAATACTCAGCAATTTTCCTGCAATTGTAAGCGTCTTAATTGGAGTGTTTGCCGGTAACCGTCTGATGAAAAAAGAAACTGATAATATGAAAGTCAAATTTTTTATTGCCGCCGGTTTTGTTTCGATTGCCATTGCTTTATTGTGGAATTTCATTTATCCGATTAACAAATATCTTTGGACAGCTTCGTATGTCGCTTTGACGTCTGGACTTTCGCTAATTTTATTGGCAGTCTTTTATTGGCTTATCGACGTTAAAGGTTACACAAAATGGGCTTTCCCGTTTAAAGTGATTGGCATGAATTCAATAACAATTTATGTATTGCAGGGAATATTCGATTTTGGAATTGTAGCCAAAATATTTATTCACGGTTTTTATACAAGTTTCGGCAGTTTTCAGGAATTGTTTTTGGTTATGTGTATCGTTGCGCTTAAATGGTTGTTTTTATATTTCTTGTACAAACAAAAACTATTTTTAAAAGTATAGACGTTGTTTCAAATTTTCGAAATAGTACACAGACGAAAATAGTCGGCAAACATTTGGTAATTTGATAAAAACAAAAGCCATACAAAAATAATATTAAAATGTTACAAATATTTTCATAATATTTGTAACATTTTTGCTTTTCATTCGTCTTAATAATAAACAACTTTTTGGTACCGGTAATGACTTTAGAAGATTACAATAAATGCGTTGACAGTTACGCCGATAATGTATATCGCTTCGTTTTAAAGAATATTAAAGATCGAGAAAAAGCGCGCGACATTGTACAAGATACGTTCGAGAAGTTTTGGGTGAACAAAGATAATGTAAACGCCGACAAAGCAAAATCGTATCTCTTTACTGCGGCTTATCATACGTTGGTCGATAGTACGCGAAAGCAGAAAAAACAAACCAACATTGATGATACCGACATGCGCAATTATTCGCACAGCGAGCAGTACAGCGATTTGCAGGAAGTTTTACACAGCGCAATCAACCGTTTGCCCGACGTACAAAAATCGGCGATTCTGCTGCGCGATTACGAAGGCTACTCTTACGACGAGATTGGCGAAATTTTAGGCTTAAACGAATCGCAGGTGAAGGTTTATATTTACCGTGCGCGCGTTTTTCTAAAAGAATACATTGGTACATTAGAAACAGTTTTATAAAAATAGTATGCGAATAAACAATCAAAATTACGAAATCTGGTTCATCGATTATCTCGACGGAAAACTCAACCACCAACAATTGGACGAGTTGAAAATTTTTCTTATGCTGAACCCTGAATTGGAGCAAGAACTCGACGAAATGGAACAAACCATTCTGCAACCCGAAAAAGTCGTTTTTGCTAATAAAAACTCGTTGAAAAAAACAGCGTCGTCGCTAACTATAAACGATACGAATTTTGACGATTATGCAGTCGCTTTGATGGAAGGCGATTTATCATCGACCGACGCAGACGAATTTAAACAATATCTGAACAAAAATAAGAATCGTGCAACCGAATACGAACGTTTACGCAAAACCAAATTGGTTGCCGATTTGTCTCTAATTTACCCAAATAAAAATACGCTGAAAAAATCGGTTTATATCATGCCGGTTACAAGAAAAATTGTTTTGCGGGTAGCTTCAATAGCAGCGTTGTTGTTACTTTTTGTTGGTTTGTATATTATTTATAATCCCAAAAAATCGACACAAACGGCTTTAATAAAATCTAATATAAAAACAAAACCAATTATTGCAAATGTAAAAGCCGATACTGTTGACAGAACGCAAAATAAAATTACAAAACCGGTTTCCAAAAAACACGTCAAAAATATAGTACGTCAAGTTGCAGAATTAAATGTTCAACCCGTTGATGCGCGGCAACATGAACAAATTCAATTGGTAGAGCCACGTAATGTCTTGGTGTCGGCAACAATGGAAAAGAAAATTTCAACACCGCAATCTGCATTGGTTATACCACAAGTTGAAGAACAACCGGATTATGCCTCCGCCGAAACATATCAGACCATCAATCAAACATTCAAGCAGCGAGTTAATAAAAAAGTGTTTGACAAAATTCAACCCCGTCAAAAAAATAAAATTGATTTCTGGGACGTCGCGCTGTTTGTCGTAAAAGGCATCAACAAAGTAACCGGTTCGAATATCAAACTAAATAACAAATACGACGCAAAAGGACAATTAAAAGTTTTTGAACTTTCGGGAAATGCGTTTGCCATTTCAAAACAAATCAATAAAAATAAATAAGACGAACCGCGAAACGAAATGATTGAAAAATAATTTTTGGTTCGAAAAAAAGTTTTACTTTTGTTGCTTGTTAAGTGGAAAAAGTTGACTGATTGCAACCACTGAAAAAAACGGCTAAAACAGTATTTTTCTGTCAACCGCAGTCATTAAGATTTCCCTGTAAATTAGTAAAAATCATTTTAATTCTGATTATTATGTCATATTTATTCACATCCGAATCGGTTTCAGAAGGACACCCCGATAAAGTAGCCGATCAGATTTCTGATGCACTGTTAGACGAGTTTTTACGTCAAGACCCCGACTCGAAAGTAGCTTGCGAAACATTAGTTACAACAGGTTTAGTAGTTTTAAGCGGCGAAGTTCGCACGGCAGCTTATGTCGATGTACAAAGCGTTGCCCGCGAAGTTGTCGGCAAAATCGGTTATACAAAAGCCGATTATAAATTCGATAACGAATCATGCGGCGTCATTTCTGCAATACACGAACAGTCAGCAGACATTAACCGTGGCGTTGTCCGCGAAAGCGAAGAAAACCAAGGCGCCGGCGACCAGGGAATGATGTTTGGTTATGCCTGCCGCGAAATGGACAATCTGATGCCAATTCCAATTGTGTTGGCTCATTTATTATTACAGGAATTAGCAATCATTCGCCGCGAAGGCAAAGTAATAACTTATCTGCGACCAGACGCAAAATCGCAGGTTACGGTTGAATATGCCGACGACAATTCGCCCTTGCGTATCGACACAATTGTTATTTCGACTCAACACGATGACTTTATAAAACCGGCAAACAATACCGTTGCAGCACAACTCGAAGCCGATTTAAAAATGCAGGCTACCATTCAAGCCGACGTAGAAAATATTTTGATTCCGCGCGTCAAAAAAGATTTGCCACATGGCGTTCAAAATTATTTTAAAAACGATTTCAAAGTGTTGGTCAATCCAACAGGAAAATTTGTAATTGGAGGACCACACGGCGACACAGGCTTAACAGGACGTAAAATTATTGTTGACACTTACGGCGGACGTGGCGCACATGGTGGCGGCGCTTTCTCCGGCAAAGATTCTTCGAAAGTTGACCGCTCGGCTGCTTATGCCATGCGTCATATTGCAAAAAATATGGTTGCTGCAGGCGTTTGCGACGAAGTATTGGTTCAAGTTGCTTATGCCATTGGCGTGGCGCAACCGGTTGGCTTGTATGTAAACACAAACGGAACGTCGAAAGTAAAAATGAAAGACGGCGAAATTGCACTCAAAATAAAAGAGATTTTTGATCTCCGTCCAAATGCAATTGTAAAACGTTTTGGTCTTAAAAATCCGATATTCCTTGCAACAGCTTCTTATGGACATTTTGGACGCGAAAACTACAAGGCAAAAGTTTCTTTCAAATCGAACGGAACAATTACCGAAAGAGAAGTGGAATTCTTTGGTTGGGAAAAACTCGATTATGTCGATAAAATAAAATCTACATTCAATTTATAAAACAAAGAAACCGGCAACAAAGCCGGTTTTTTTATTTTTAACTTAAATAGTTAATAATTTTGCTATCTGCAAAAAATACAAATTATAAATGTGTGAATGATGTAACTTTTTCGCCAAATTCTGTAACGTTTTCCAAAATATTTGAACCCACCTTTGTATAACGAAAATTGTTTCGTTAAATAAGCAGTCATAAAATGATACCGCAATTAATCAAAACATTATCTATATTTATTCTATGCTTGACACCATTAATAAATATAGGTCAGACGCCAAACTTAGGTACGGCTGCCGGTTTTGCATTTTTTACTTCGAGCGGAGCATTTAATAATTACGGAGCATCAAATATAACTGGTAATATTGGCACAAATGAAGGTGTATTAACTGGTTTTCCACCCGGAACATTGGTTGGACAAAGCGATGTTGTTGATGCAATTTCGTTGCAAGCCGCAACTGATGTCGAAAATGTATATACATATCTTACCGGTCTTACTTGTGGAATTGTTCAGGGAAGTCCTTTTGGAAATGGTCAGACGCTTACGCCAAATATTTACTGCTTGGGAGATGCTTCAACACTCAATGGCAATTTAATATTGGATGCGCAAGGTAATCCGGACGCACAATTTATTTTTCAGATAAACGGCGCTTTAACAGTAAATTCGTCATCAAATATTATTTTAACCAATTCAGCAACATTGTGCAATGTATTTTGGCAAATCAATGGTATGTTCAATTTAGGCGACAACTCAGTTTTCAGAGGCACTGCGGTTGCTAACGGAGCAATCAATTTATTTACAAGTTCAACGCTCGAAGGCAGAGGTCTAACACGCGCCGGAGCTATCAATCTTTATGCTGTTACAGCATCGATACCCGCACCGCCGAACATTACTACCGAACCGGCAAACCAATCGGCGTACATCGGAAATTCAGTAAGTTTAACGGTTTCTGCAACCGGTCCAAGTCTTATATATCAATGGCAACAAAACGGATTGGATATTTTAAGCGCTACTTCTACAATTTATACCATTAACAACGCACAAACAAGCGATGCTGGAAATTATACTTGCAATATTTCAAATACTTGCGGAAATATTCTGACAAGTACGGCGACACTCACTATAAAAACAGCGCCACTCAACGCTGTCTGGAATGGTATCGGAACATGGAATACACCAACAAATTGGAATCCGGATATACCTGCAAATTCTTCGCAAATTACAATTGCTTCGGGAACAATTACATTCGATAGCGATTTAACAGTTGCCGCAATTACAATCAATCCATTAGCAAATGCTACTATTCCAGCAGGTAAAACGTTAACCATTAACGGAAATTTTACACTTGTATCTGATGTTACCGGAACCGGCTCTATTATTGACAACGGCGCATTAATAATAAATGGTTACACAGATGTTCAACGTTTTATGCCCGGTAATCGCTGGACTTATATCGGGACACCAATTGCCAGTGCAACTTCTGCCGTTTTTACCGGACATTATATTAAATATTTTAATGAAACATTGACGAATGCTGGCGATTTCACTTATTATAACGGTAATTGGACTTATATAAAAAATACCGTTACAGCGCTTAATATTATGGAAGGTTATGCTTTCTGGACATATAATGCAAATGCCTTGTTGCACTTTAATGGTAGTGTTTTAAATTCGGGAACGTATGCAATTAATCTATCAAACAGCGGATATGGTTGGGGCGATGGTTGGAATTTAATCGCGAATCCATATCCATCATCAATCGATTGGAATATAGTAACAAAATCTGCTGAATTGGACGACGCCGTGTATTATTGGGACGGAACGCAATATGAATCGTATGTTAATGGTGTCGGCGCTTCGCGTTATATTCCTGCGATGCAAGGCATGTTTGTTCACTGTACTGCAAATACTTCGCTTATGTTTACAAATGCTGTAAGAGCGCATGACAGTCATCCTTTTTTTAAAGACAAAACGTTAATCACAAATATTTTGTCTTTAAAAGTTGACGGAAATAATTATCAAGATGAAACATTTATTCGTTTTGATGCAAATGCAACTTCACAATTCGACAAAGCATTTGATGCCTATAAAATGTTTGGCATCAATGCGGCGCCTCAAATATATTCTTTAACTAACGATAATTTAAAATTATCAATCAATACATTAAAATCGCTTAACAATGGTGAATTTATTATGATTCCACTTGGTTTTCGAACGGAGTCTTCAGGAAATTATTTGTTTACAATTCCGCAATTAAATTTCGATGATCAATATTTAATTTATTTGACGGATAATAAAACCGGTTCGAAAATTAATTTGCGCGATACTACAAATTATCAATTTACTTCCGATTCAGGCATTTTTGAAAACCGCTTCGTTTTATCTTTTACCGCACAAACCATTACATCAGTTCGTCAAGTAAATAATACAAACGATATTAAAATAACAAATTTCAAGAATAACGTCATGGTATCTACTACCGAAGCAACAGCAACTGTTTATGTTTACGACATAACCGGTTGCGAATTGATGCAAAATAATTATGCTATACAACAGATTAATTTTACGATGTCTGATATTGCCGGATGTTATATCATTAAAGTTGTTACTCCCAAAAATTGTATCAGTCAAAAAATTATTGTACAACAATAAATCTAAAATAAATGAAAAATATATCTCGACGATTATTATTACTTTTCGCATTTACCTTAACATTTTTGTTAAATATAAAAGCACAAGCGCCTGATCCGGGAAATCCGCCTGCGGGAGCTCCTTTAGGTATTTCAATTGATGGCGGTATATTTTTATTGTTTATTATTGGTATTATCTACGCCGGAAAAAAACTTTATATAAATTATCGCAAAATTGATTGAAGAATTATTGTTTCAAACGTTAAAACATTTCCGGTAATAAAAAATCAATGTCAATCGGCATACCAATAAAATTTTACCACGTTTTAATAAAATTAAACGATAAACAATTATCTTTGTCAACGTTAAAATAAATTTTATTTTGCGACGACAAACTATTTATATCATTTTACTTGCTTTACTTTTTGCGACGTTTGTCGCCATAGAATACCTTGCGCCAAAACCAATTGACTGGACGGAAAGTTATTCGCGCAAAGACAAAATTCCGTATGGCGGATATGTTATTTACGAATTGTTGCCCGAAATATTCCCGAATCAATCCATCAACATCAATAGTCAAAGTTTGTACATGGCTTTTCGGAATGACGAAGTTAAGGAACAAAATATAATTTCGATAACCAATCATTTTAATCCCAGTGATGTTGATTTAGATAAATTGCTCGCATATATTTCTGTCGGACATACTCTTTTTATTTCGACTGAACAAATGTCGAAAAAATTAGCTGACACGCTGCACGTCAATATTGAATATTTTTTCTCGATGCTTAATAATGATACGTTGTTGCACGTCAAACTAAACAATCCTAAACTATCGCCAAACAAAGAATATGAATTTAGTAAAATGATTCAAAGTTTTTATTTCACAAAGTTCGACACCGCACAAACAACAGTTGTAGGAAGTTTGACGGATAAAAAAATAAATTTCATTCGCACCAAATTTGGAAACGGATTAATTTATGTTCATTTGGCGCCACAGGTTTTTACAAATTACGGTTTGCTAAAGCACAATAACACAGAATACGCCGAGCGTTGTTTGTCGTATCTGCCGGTTGCGCCAGTGCTTTGGGACGAATATTACAAACCGGTAAACATTCAAGCGGAAACACCGTTGCGGTATATTTTAACAGACCGCGCATTGCGTCTGGCATATTATATTTTGCTGACCGGTTTGCTTTTGTACATTTTGATTAAAGCAAAACGACGTCAACGCGCAATTCCGGTAATTGAGAAACCCAGAAATTCATCAGTCGAATATGCCGAAACTCTTGGACGGCTGTATTTCCACAACAAAGACCACCGCGATATTGCACTGAAAAAATATTTGTACTTTTCGGAATTTGTCAGAAATAAATATATGATAAAAAATATTGCCAACCAACCTGACGAAATTGAAAAATTTGCAAATCGCACCGGTGTTAATGTCGATACAATAAAAAGTTTGATTTTGTTGCATCAAAACATCGTCAATCAAAATAATATAGACGAAAATTTGCTGCAACAATTCAGTTCGGCAATTGAAAAATTTTATAAAGAATGTCAATAAAAAAAATCTTCGTAGCGACTTACTTGTGCTATTGTAAGGTTTTGGTCAGCATGTAGAATTTTTGTCCCAAAATCAATATTTTATGTTTAAAACAGGGAAAATATGTCTTTTTGTCAGTTTTTCGTCGAAAAACAGCAAAATAAGGACATCCATAGCCCATTCGCACTTGCGAATGGGGTTTTGAAGTACTTCAACAGCATATCCGGCAATGCAAAACCGACGATGGAGCGGTACAATAGCTCATTGCGCAATGTAAAAACGCCTTGGAAGAACTTCATCAATACAAATACACCTTGCAAAAGTGGCTTTGCAGTGCATCAATGGTTATTTTGCACAAAATTTATATGACAAAATGTCTGTCATTGGGTCAACCGCACTTGCGAATGAGCCTATGGAGTACACCCTAACGCCATTTGCACGGTGCGAATGTATTAATGAAGGACTTCAAAAATGCAATCGCAGTGAGCGAATGAGCCTATGGAGTACACCCTAACGCCATTTGCACGGTGCGAATGTATTAATGAAGGACTTCAAAAATGCAACCGCAATTGCGAATGAGCCTGTGCAGTCCTTCATACCGTCATTTGCAGCGTGCGAATGTGCGTGTGATATTTATCAAACCGGCATTTGCAATGGGCGTGAGCATAATTATGAATTATGAATTATGAATCATTGTCGTTTAGTTAAGGAATATCATGTTAATTTTGAATAGCCACGAGCTTTAGCTCGTGGTAAAAATGCCAATACAATTTGGCTTTAGCCAAAAATATATTCAAAAATTTGGGCTAAAGCCCGATTTGTCTGTGATTTTAACCCCGACCTGAAGGTCGGGGCTATTGAATTTCAATAACTTATTCTTAACTAAATGACATTGAATTATAAATTATGAATCGAGCGAACTTACTTCATAATTCATAATTAAGTAAGTGGACATAATTTTTGTGATATTTAATTAGCTCCCATATACTGTTTTATAGCGCTTTGCGAATTATCCATTGTCCATTATTAATTGTCCATTTACTTATTTAGTATCTTTCTTTTAAAAATCCCCAGGCGCGGAGTACGTTTTTATAATTGTCAGGATAATGCGCTTTGATGGCAAGTATAATAGAATTGAGCGCTTTTTTGAGGTCGGCTTTATATATGTTTTTATCGCCAACATGTTTCGATTCTGTCGTAACATTCGTAGTGTCGTCAGCTATTAAAGGCGTATATTCGTCGCGTGTTTGCGTCCAGTAAGGCACGCCATAAGGTTCGTTCTCGAAACCATATTTCGTTAATGCAGTAATGAGCATTTCTATACCTTTGAGTTTACTTTGCGGGTCTTTTGGTAATTTATAAGCGCCATGATCTTTTACCATACCAAATTCTGTATAATACGCTATACCGGCTTTTTTACCGAACTCTTGATTGATGTAGTATTTTACAAATTCTATCACTACATCCATCAGTTTTTCTTTGTCGCTTTTTACCTGCGACGATGGCGAGCGTTTTGCCTTTGCTGTTAATTTCTGTGTAAGAGAACCTTCGTAATTACTCAACAATCCGGGATACATCTGTCGGGTGCAAAATGGTAATTCAAACTCAGCCACCAAGTAATTTGGCTCTACATTTTTACCGACAGTAAGTAATTCCATCTCTTTGTCGGGTAAAGCGCGGGTTTTCTTTGCCTTTGCTGCTGGGGTAGTAGTGGTGTCGGTTGTTGTTGTTGCATTAGATGTTGTTGCTGTTGTAGTTACCGGCGTAGTGTCGGGTGTTGTTGCAGGTGTTGTTTGAGAATCTGACATAAAATAATTATTTAATTTGTTAAACAAAATATTTATTATGACGCAAATATACTATATATAATTTAATTTGCAAAATTATCAAATCAGTTTGTCGTATAATTATAGTTACATAATACTTAATTTGTATAAGTTTTAAGTTCAGAATTTATTTAATTTAATGATATATATAATAGGTATTAATGCTTATATTTATAAAACTATAATATTGATTATTAATAATTTTATAAATAAATATAAAGCGCGATTATTTGACAAAGTATTGTTCTTTGAAGAATAAAATATAGTAATTTTTGTTGTTGATAAAATTGTTTGTTTTATGTTGTTAAACATAAAAATTTAATCGTCTATTATTTTTTTTTTTTTAACAGCTTTGTGAAATTTATGTTAAACCAGTTACTATTTAAAAACAAATCATTGTTGTCCGACGAAAGCATTAGGACTAAAGTCCTTCAGGAAGTTACAGTGACTAACCCCAGCCTTAAGGCTGGGGTTAAGCAAAACCGCACTCCAACTGGGCTTCAGCCCCAATTTTTATTATTTTATCGGACAATAGTGAAAACAAATATTAATTCTACGAAAACAAATATCACAAAAACAACAATTTTAAAATAACAATACATGAAAAAATTAAGCTTATTATTAATGCTGCTTTGCGGACTTACTGCGGCTGTGTTTGCTCAAGTGGAAGTAACTGCAACTAACAACAATGTCGTAATCGGGACAGGTGGAACATCGCAAACACACGTGTTAAACGGCACTTTCAAGATACCTTATAATACACCGTCGAATACTACTGATTATCTAAAGTTTTATAATGACGATGCTTCATTAAATTCGGTGTTAGAATTTACAAAAAATTTAAGAATAGGAACTTCATTAAATAATCCGGCTATTACTATTTCAAATAGTGCGGTTACGATACCGAATTTGACAGTATCATCAAATTTGACCGCCACATCCATTAATAGCAACAGTGGAAATTTAGGTGTTGGCACTACTACTCCCAATGAAAAACTTGAAGTAAATGGTAATATATTACTGAAGGGCCCAAATAAATTAATATGTAGGGGAACTTTAGATACTATGGAAATCAGTAACAATTTTTTTAGTTATATAAAATATGCAAAAAGTTTTATTATACAACCATATCATTCGGTTAACTATGCGATTAATATTGACAAAAATGGTTCAGTTACAATACCAAATTTAAATGTTACAAATCTTGCTGTAAACAGTATCTCTAATCTTAACAATATTGGTAACCTTACAGTTGGTTATTTACAGGCATCACAAATAGCGGCGAGCGATATAAGTGTATTTTCGAAAATATATTTTAGAAATACTGGCACTTATTCATGGACATCAGATGTTTATCATTGGATACCTTTTATAAGATTCGATTTAGCGAGTGAGATTGTACCAGAATCAGCAGATTCCGATTGCGATGCGGAAAACGCAATAGCGCCTACTAAAGGCCTTAATCCGTGGGCTTATGGTGATTATGGTTTACTTGGAGGCGCTGATCATCGATGGAGAGTAATTTATGGAAATAATATTGATTGCTATACATTAAGTGGAATGGATGTTTGGTCTCTATCTGACGAAAGAATAAAAGAAAACATTGTCAATATAGATAGTGCCTTGACTAATATCGTTAAATTAAAAGGTGTTAAATTCGACTATAAAGCTACATCATTTAGCAATGGTAAAAATGATGGATTTAAAAATAAATCAGGTTTTTTAGCGCAGGATGTGAACAAAGTTTTGCCAAATTTGGTTAAATATGATAAAAAGAAAGATCGCTACAGCGTAAACTATATGGGTTTTATTCCATACTTAGTCGAAGCCATCAAAACGCAACAAACGCAAATTGACAGTCAGAATAATCGTATCAGCGATTTGGAGAAAGCAGTGGCAGATTTGACAAAGGCAGTAGAAGCGTTGAAGAAAAAACCATAATCAATTACGAATTACGAATTATGAATTACGAATTATGAATTATTGAAAGGCAGCCGCGTAGCGGCGACATATTTGTAGAAAAAATGAGTAACACAACCAACACAAGCCGCGTAGCGGCGAAATATAATTCTTCGTTTAAAAATATTTCGGTGCTACGCACCTTACAAAGGTTGGGTAAATCTATTTCTACAAAGATTGCGCTACTCCGTAGCTAAAAAACTTTCCATCGTCCGTAGGACATGGAAACGTTAATTGAAAAAAAAATTATAACTTTGTTAAGGCAACAATTATGCTACAAATAAAATATAGGGCAAGTAAATTATTAAAAATAATTGCATTGATAATTTGCATATACATATATATACCAGCGCAAGCACAAGTAGTGCTTAATACACCTGTTATTGGCAATTTAGATGTTAAAGACCCTGTGTCTGTAAAAATGACAGCCGGTTTTAAAACAACAGAAGGAATTCATTTTAGCGCAACAGTAATTTCAAGTTCTACCACAACTAATATAACTTACAATAGCGTTGCGACAATTGGCAGCCAGACCACATTGCCATCGAGCGGACAAAACTATATCCATGTATGGACTCCATTGGTGCAATGTACCACAACCTTGCCTACCACAGCCGAGCAATTGAGCGAACAAATACAATATTTTGATGGTTTGGGGCGACCGTTGCAAAACATTGATGTTGAAGCAAGCCCAACAGGAAAAGATATGGTGCAATTATTTGAATATGACTATGTAGGACGCGAAGCAAAAAAATATTTACCCTTCACGCAACTAACAACGAATGGAGTTTATACTGATCAAACTACAGCATTTAGTGCATTAAATTCGTTTTACACCAATTGGATACAACCCGGCTCAAGCATCGAAGCTACACCATCTTATTTTGCAGTTACTGCTTTTGATAATTCGCCGTTGAACAGAGTAGTGCAACAAGGTTTCCCCGGTGAAAGCTGGCAATTGAATGGACACCCGCAAACATATACCTATACAGCAAATACCGCGTTTGATACATGGCGATACGACAATAGCGATAACTTAGTTACATTGCATTACAATACAAATAGCTTATTTGTAACCGAAACTACCGACGAAAGCGGTAATGTAACACGCGAATACAAAGACATGGAAGGTAAAGTGGTACGGAAAGAAGCCGTTAATTTTAATAAAACAACTAATACTACAGAAATACTTAGAACCTTATACGTTTACGACGATTTTGGATTGCTGCGTTGTGTGGTACCACCGCTTGCCACAGCGCCCACTGCCGACGCCTCCGACCAGTTATGCTATTATTATAAGTACGACGCCAAACACCGGATGACAGATAAAAAAATACCCGGTGCCGACTGGGTGTATATGATTTATGACCAACGCGACAGATTGGTACTTACCCAAGATGGAAATCAACGAATATTAATTAGTAATCTTTGTACATATTCGCTTAATAAGTGGTCGTACATAAAATATGATAACTTTAACAGACCTACCGAAACCGGTGTGTACGATGCTGCAGCGGACGGTTTTTATCAATGCTTATTCCGCGATGCGCTTGTAGCGGCTGTGGGAAATAGTATCAATTTTCCTACTACTACAATTGCCACCACTGCTTATACCAAAACATTTTATGATACCTACAATTTTGTAAGTACATTGGCTACACCGGCAAATTATGCGTTTAATAATTATATCCCAACAGGTTTCGATAGCTATAATTCTACTTATACCATTGGAAAAATTACCGGCAGCATGAAAAAAGTATTAGATGCCACCAATACCAGTTTATATACCGTTACTTATTACGACGATTACGGACGTGTGATAAAAACAATCAGCGATAACCAGAAAGGCGGACGAGAAATTATTGCAAATATCTATAATTTTAGCGGACAAGTAGTAAAAACTACGCACAAACATATTTTACCAAATGCAAGCGATATATATACCACGTACCGCTACGTATATGACCACCGCAACCGCTTGCGTGAGGAATATTTAACAGTAGGCGCTAATCCGGCAACTGACCAAGAAGTATTAATATCTGCAATAGAATACGACGAACTGGGGCGTGTGAAAAATGAGAAACTGCACTCGGTAAACCAAGGCAAGTTTTTACAAAAACAAGATTACACCTACAACACACGCGGTTGGTTGACATCTTTAAATGGTGGCGACCTGAGCACTAATGGCGACAACGATTTATTTGCATACAATTTGTATTACGATAAAATAAATAATAATTTAAAAAATTCGCCGCTTTACAATGGCAATATAACTGCAATGACGTGGACAGCACAAGTACCCACGCAACAACCATTGCAACGCGGATATAAATTTATTTACGACAACATAAACCGATTATCGACTGCCAATTATGGCGACGCAGGTACAACCGGCTGGACAAACAGCGCCAATGTTTATAACATGAATTTGACTTACGATGTAAACGGCAATATTACTTTGCTTACGCGCTATGATGACCAAGGTGTTACATCTTTTAATAATGTGTATCATTATTTAAATAACGAAAGCAGCAACCAATTATCATATCTCGCAGCGAATACAAGCGGTAAACAAGCGCCCGGTGGCGGTGGTGGTCTTCAAAATTATTTTTACGATGCGAATGGCAATTTAACAAAAGATATAACAAAAGGCATTAACAGCATAACTTACAACTACCTAAACTTACCCGAAAATATAAGCCTTACACTTGGCAGAACCATTACGTACAAGTACGATGCCACCGGCGCAAAACTGCGTAAAGAAGTATATATAAACAACATATTACAAAATGACGGTACACAAGATTATGTAAGCAATTTTGTGTACGATAATAATGGTGTGCTTTTATTTATAGCAATGGACAAAGGCAGGCTTGTTCCTTACAATGGAACTTACCGTTTTGAGTATTTCCTTAAAGACCATTTGGGTAATACGCGCGTAACTTTTACTGCTGCGGGTGATGGCGTAGCACAGGTATTGCAGGAAGACCATTATTACCCTTTTGGTATGACTATGCCTAACCTTAGCTATAATGCTTTTACCACAAACCCAAGCTTAGGCAAAGAAAACAAGTTTATGTATAATGGTAAGGAGTTGCAGAGCAATGAGTTTAGTGATAAAGGTTTGGATTGGTATGATTACGGGTGGAGAAACTATGACCCTTTTACTGGTCGCTTTTGGACGATTGATAGATTTGCAGAAAAATACCACTGGATGACACCTTATCACTATGGTGCAAATAATCCTATTAAATATATTGATGTGAATGGAGATAGCATTGCCACCGTATTTTATGACAAAAATGGCAAACAACTGAAAGATATGCCAGATGAAGTATATAATATGTTTCGTGATGAATTTGGACTTGAAGTTGGTTACAATAGTGAAACTGAAAATTTATACTTCATAGGAGATGTTGAAGATAATATACCAAGTCAATCAAAAACTGCTACCACCAGATTAAAAACTGCATTAACTGATAAAAATAAAAATTATTGGAAAAATGGATATTTAAAATTTGGTCATAACTTAAAAACTGATTTTGGTGGTGATGTAAATGAAGGAGCCTGGGTAGCTGGGACTGCTTATATAAATTTAGCCAGCTTTAACGAAGATGGCTCCTCAATTTATTTTAATTATCATAGTGTACCAATTAGAGCGCATAATTTGGCAACGGCATTTGAAGAAGAATATTTGGGACACAATTACTTAAATTCAAGTATTGATGGAGGCAATTATACACTCAGTAAAGTAAATGGAGAAGTAAATTTTTATTTAAGAGAAAGAGGACTTCCTGAAAGATTGAATTATGGAGGAAATGGTCACAATATTTATTTTGGTAATACTACTATTTATAAAAATACAAGGGAATTAAAGAATGCAGTGAAGCAAATGGATATAGGTATTCTTAAGAATAATAGTTATTTAGAACCAGTAAAATAAAAAGAATATGAAATCTATTTTTATCTTATCATTTTTTTTCCCATCAATTTTAATAGCACAAACTGTTTGTGGTAGTTATTTGATTGAAGGAAAAGTAAGGGATATCACAGGAGAGTATTATTTTAAAAATTTATTGGTTTTATCGTATGATTCTACATTTATCAAAGAATACAATAGATATTCTTCTAAGAAATTAAAAAAAAATAATAGATATGAATATAGCATTAAAGAAACAGGTAAATGGTATCTCATTAAAGATACACTTTTTTTAAAAATTACAAACAATGAGAAAAAACAAAATAGAAAAGAAACTTTTTTGATTAAAGGTAATAAAATTTATTATACAACTTATATTAGTTTTAAACATAAGGTGAAACTACGTTATGCATGGAAAAAACAAAAATAATATTTAAATTATTTCCCCCGTTCGGCGAAGGCTGTTTTTCGCGAAAGTCGAATATATGGAGACAGGCTTTGCCTGTAAAATAAAACATAAAAGAATAAGAATGTATAACAAAACAGAACATAACAACTTTATTTACGACAAAACCGGCAACCTGCTAAGTATTGCTTTTGACAAAGGCAGGCTTGTACCAAACGGAGCAGGTGGCTACCGCCTTTTTAATTATGAATTAGGAATTAAGAATTACGAATTGCAGAGCAAAGATGACTGCGTAGCAATTCCTAATTCTTCATTCGTAATTCGTAATTATTATTATCCTTTTGGTATGACCATGCCTAACCTTAGTTACAATGCTTTTACCACAAACCCAAGCTTAGGCAAGGATAACAAGTTTATGTATAATGGTAAGGAGTTGCAAACTAAGGAATTTGGAAGTACCGGGCTGGATTGGTATGATTATGGGGCAAGAAATTTAGATGTGGTTACTTGCAGGTGGTGGGTGATTGATCATCAATGTGCTAAATATTTTAATTGGTCACCATATCAATATGCTTTAAATAATCCAAATGCATTTATGGATAATGGAGGCGAGGATGTTTACGTTGTGATACATGGCGAAGCAATATTAATAAATCCTTGGAATTTGTTTCTTAATCGTAACGTTGATAATACTATTGTACAGAGCGTTGTTAAATTATTTTCAACAAGTACAGGATTTGAAATATTAATGCCATATACTTTTTCCAATCAAAATAATATTTATATTGCTGCTGACAATGAAATGTCAGGTTATGGACAATCTCCAACACAAAAAAATTATACTGGTGGAGAAGTACGACCTTTCGATGAAAATGGAATATTCCAAGGTGGTGGCAACAAAGCATTTGAAGGGCTTACAATTAGTGATGAAAATTTAGATAAAAACAATTATGCTTTACTTATTAACGAAACGCTAATTAATAATGTCGCAGCATACGAACGAACCAATCCAGTTGTTGAAACAGCTGAAACAATGGCACATGAAATAGATGCTCATATTTCGTTTTATTTACAAGTTTTGACGAAAGTCAATATAAAATTTACAGATGCTGCTGAAGCTCAAATTGCTTTAAATGATATAGGACATGAAAAATATGGCAATGCAACTAAACGTGGTAAACCTGTGAAAGGGTCAAAATCCGAAAAGGTTAATAAAGAATTAGGGATTAAGAGAAAGATTGATTCAGGAAATCCTTATATGGGTAATAGACTTTATAAAGGTGATGCAGGTTATTTGGGTTCATACTGGGAAACATATGATATAATCAGAAATTGGCAATAATATTATGCGAACATTATTAAGTTTTATTTTTATTTCTATGCTATCAGTTTTTGTTTATAATGCAAAAGCAATTGAAGCATATTTTAATATTGATGAGTACTTTGACTATGATCTAATAGCGATAATCGATCTATCCGTTTTAAAAACAGAATATGGTGGATCGAATTTAGATAGAGTTGCTATATGCCAAATAAAAATTGATACGATTTATAAAGATACAAAGAAAAAATTTAAAAATGGCATTTTACGAATAAGTTTTTGTGAAAATTCAAAATTAATTAAAAACGGCAAATATTTTATTTTTGGTAAACTTAGTGATGATAATAGATTTATAGGTTGTTATTATAATGTTAAAACAGAATCCAGACTATTTGAAGAGGCTGTATATAGAATTAATGTATATACAAAAAAGATGGGGCATCGCATTTTACTTGAATATGAAAGATTCATTGAAGGAGAAATTCAAAATAAAAAAAAGGGTTTATGGTTTGAAGGTGAATCGTTTGATGAAGACAGAATCAATTTTAATTCAATGTACTTTCCTTTAAAATCTATTACATTATGGGACCCTATTACCGGAAGTTACAGCGGTTTAATTGAAGTAGAAAACAATAAAGATGAAAATACGATAAAGTATAAATTTTGCGACAATTTTAATAATCCATTACATGAAAATATTGATTTGAATTTCCTAAAATATTTGGTACGAAATAATGATAAGTGGAGTAAAAGCGATACAGTTAAATTATTTAGAAAACTTGATGTAAATGAACTGGTATTTAATTATATACATAATAAGCATGAAAATAGAGTTTTACAAAAAGAAAATATCTGTATTTCAAAATTTATTTTTTATGTAGTGATTGTTATCATATTACTACTAGCTTGTTTTTCAGTAATATATTACAATAGAAAAAATCAGTAATTGATTAACGCTAATATTATTATTGATACTTTCAAATTTATAAAACAAACATATATAGATACATTTATGAATAAATTTTGTATTTTAGCTTACATACAATTATTTTTAAAACTATTTGTGGTACAAATTTTTGCTATAGACCATTATAATTAAAACATAATAAACTAATTTTTATGAAAATATATAAATATACTATTATAACTTTTTTAATAATCAATTTCTCAATTATTGCAGTAAAGGCGCAAACTAATTTTCCACCTAGTATATACCATAATCCTTTATTGCAAGCGCCAAATGTTGCAACACTTGGCAAGTTTGGTGATATACCGGTAGGTAAATATACCGGCATACCCGAAATAAATATTCCTTTATACACTATAAAAGCCAAGGATTTTGAGCTACCTATATCAATTAGTTATCATGCAGGGGGTATCGGAGTTGGAGAAGAAGCGAGCTATATTGGTTTAGGTTGGGCTTTATATGCAGGAGGCATGATTAGCCAAATGGTAAATGGTGGCAATGATCTGGCTGATGTTGGTGATGTAATGTACAATTATAAGGATATTGAAATGCCGGAAGCTGGTGAAGATGGAGCAACTTACACAAATTATATTGGAGGGAACACTGAATTAGATTATCCAACAGTTGAAATTACTGAGGCTTCGTATCTTTACTATAGAAGGAATAATTCAGATGTACAAGAGCAAGCTGAAATTGGGTACGAAAATGACTATGAACCAGATATGTTTTGCTATAATTTTGGTACTTATTCTGGTAAATTTTTTTGGCATAAAGCCACAAACGCATTTCAAACATTGGATAGGTCTAAAATTAAAATAGATTATAAGGGTGTAAATGTTGGATGGACTTTAACCACACCTGATGGATTTATATATAAATTTAATGCCAAAGAGCCATACAGAACCAGGTCTTGTTCCGTCGGTCAAAATGGAACATGTCTTTCCAAACCGAATTTTAATAACTATTATTTATCAGTAATTTTAATGCCAACGGGGGACAGCATACAATTTATTTATAATACCGGTGATGAAATTTATAACATAGCCCAATTAAGTGAAAGTTCAAGCAAAGCTGATCCAGCGTGGCCAGCACGAGGAATTTACCATCAACCTAATTTTGCTTATGATGCAAGGCAAATGTCAATGTCACAATATACTCCACAGTATTTAAGTAAAATTATATTTCCGGCAGGTTATGTACAGTTTAACTGGGATACCAGAATAGACATTATAAATGGAAAACGTTTAACTAATATTAAAATTTACAACTATAATAATGTATTAATAAAAACAATTGATTTTTTCAATAATACTTATTTTCAAGGCATTCAAAGTAATTCTGATGGTGCGTTTGATTTGGGTCTTTCACAGATTGATCCAGGTATAACTTTCCCAATCAATGACGATCTCAAGTTAAAGAGACTCAGGTTGGATTCTATAAGAATAAGTGATCAACAGAATGCGTATCAATTTTTCTACGATAATACACCGCTTCCTTCTAAGACTTCTTTTTCAAGAGATTATTGGGGTTTTTATAATGGGAAATATAATAAAACTTTTCTACCGAATCTTTTGTACTACGATCAAGCAGGATTGCCTGATTATTCTAATTTAGGAGGGGATTATACAGATAGAAGAGCAACAGATTTTACAAAAGCATGTGTGTTAAACAAAATTGTTTATCCAACCAAAGGATATACCGAATTTCAGTACGAATTGAACAGTTTTTCGAATTACCACATCCCAAATGATAAAGGTGCAACATACAGCGGTATTTCTTATGGCGGCGGTTTGCGCGCTCATTGTGTTATAGATAATGATGGTAAAGGCAACACTATAAAAAAAACATATAAATACGAATATACATCTAATGGATTGACATATTCGTATGGTAAAATTATGGATCTTCCAAAATTTTGTAGAGCATTTCGGCTTTTCGAATGGTATCGTGCCTCAATTAATGATGGATTTTATAATTGTACTGATGCTTTTGGTTGTTGTGATTTTCCAACAGGTTATCAAATTGTTCTTTATGGTGACCCAGCTAATGGTTTATCTACAACTTCGCAAGGGAATTATGTAGGTTACGACAAAGTTATTGAAATTTATGGAGATGAAACAATTAATATGGGACAAGTTGAATATACTTATTGGAATGAAGAGTTTTACACTAATCGCGAAAGTATAGCCCCCGGTATTGCACAGCCTACCAATGGTGATCTTACGGATGTAACTTATAAAGATACAGGAGGTAATATTACAAAAGAAGAAACTTATAATTATGACGGTGAAGTTGATATAATAAAAGCTTATGGTATAAAGTTTGAAGATATATCATTTGGTGATGTTCATTATAGTTACAATATGCATGAATATCCAATACGTGGTAGTAGACCTATTTTAAAATCAAAAACTACAAAAATTAAAGATAATACTAATAATGTTTTCATAACCACAACAACTACTTTTGAATACGACTTATCAAATGGCTTGCCTTCCTCAGAAACTATTGTAAATAGCGATGGTTCAACGACGAAAAAAACTTATACATATTCTTCAGATTATTATTGGCCTAATGCCATCTATGATAACCGATCTTATGTATTTTCGCAAATGGTTAATAGAAATATTATCAATACTCCCATTGAAATTACTACCTTAAAAGACAATAAAGTAATTGGTTCTGATTTAATTTTATATAAGTTATCTGGCAATTTAATTGTACCAGATATTAAATATAATCTTCAAATACAAAATCCATTGGATTTGCCTTTACTTGGACTAACATCTACATATTCAAATTATATTGCACCTAATTTTAATGTTTACTTTCAAATGAATAGTTTTTATAAACCTGTGTTATATTTCCAACAATATGATAATTTAGGTAATATACTTCAGTTGCAAAAAACTAACGACATTCCAACAAGTTATATTTGGGGCTATAACAATACTTATCCTGTTGCAAAAATTGTTGGTGCAGATTACAATACTGTAAAAACTGCGCTGGGTGGCGATGCCGGTATTGCAAACCTGCAAACAAAAACCAATGATGCTGATATAATTGGTTTACTTGCTCCTTTGCGCACTATACCTAATGTTTTTGTAACAACATATTTATACAGTCCATTGGTTGGTATAACATCAGAAACTGACGCAAATGGTCAAACCATCAAATATGAGTACGATAACTTTGGCAGGCTTTTGCGCACAAGAGATATTAAAGGCAATATAGTAAAACAATATGATTACCATTACAATGGACAATGAACAATTGACAATGGATAATTATAAATATATGTTAATCGGTATAATCCAAATAGTCTTGTTTGAAATTATAAATATAATGGTTTTTAAACGCTTCCATGTCCTGCGGACGATGGAAGGTTACGCAACGAAAAACTTTCCATCGTCCGCAGGACATGGAAGCGTTAAAATAATTACGAATTAAGAATCTATGTTAATCTGTGTAATCCAAATAATCTTGTTTGAAAAATGACAAAAACGAAAATGTTTAACCAAATAAATCGGAATGTGTGCCGGTGCGCACCAGGGTAATTAATTTTTCGGAATTATCGCGTTTGAAAATAAGCAACCAATCTGGTTGTATATGGCACTCGAAATGATTCTGGTAATTCCCAATTAATGGATGTTCTTTGTATTTTGAAGGCAATTTATCGCCTGTAATAATCATTGTCAGGGCAGTTTCTAATTTCGAAATGTCGTAATTGCGCTTTTCAATCAGTTTAAAATCTTTTTTAAATTGATTGGTTTTGCTAAGTTCGTACATCATTATTCACTTTTTAAATCGTTCATCAACGCGCTCACGGTTTTATAGCGTTTTAATTTACCCTTATCGGCTTCAGCAATAGCTTTACGGGTAGTTTCGTTGGGTAAATCTTTTTCTTTGATAAATTCAACAAAGTCGAAAGCTTTCAACATCATGATAATTGCTTTTGCCTGCGCATTATTTTCGCGTATTTTTAAGTAAACCATCGTAATAATATTAAATGATATACAAAGATAAGAAAGAAAAATTGAAAAATGAAAATTAAAGGTTATAAACGCTTCCATGTCCTGCGGACGATGGAAGGTTACGCGACGGAAAACCTTCCATCGTCCCGTTTTTTGGGACATAGAAGCGTTAAAATAATTACGAATTAGGAATTACGAATTAGGAATTAGGAATTAGGAATTAGGAATTAGGAATTAGGAATTAGGAATTAGGAATTAGGAATTGGGAATTAGGAATTAGGAATTAGGAATTAGGAATTAGGAATTAGGAATTAGAAATTAGGAATTAGAAATTAGGAATTGGGAATTGGGAATTAGGAATTAGGAATTATTCAAAAATTATTAACTTTGCATTAACCGAAATTTATAGAATTAATAATTAAAAATATGAATACATTGATTCACTCGCAACAACTAAATACTATATACCAATCATTATCTATCTTGAATGTGATTGAGTTAGACCAAGTAATGCAAGAAATATTAACATTGCGAAGAAAAAAATTACCAACTGTTTTATCTCAAAATGAGACAGAATTATTACGTAAAATAAATACCGGAGCGCCTACAGTCATTCAAAAACGATATGATTTTTTAGTGAAAAAACGAAATAATGAAACTGTAAACGAAGCCGAATATCAAGAATTACTCGAATTAACTGCTTATATGGAAAATATGGGAGTAAAGAGATTAGAATTTTTATTAGAATTAGCAAAGCTTAGAAATATATCACTTGATGAAGTTATTGAACAATTACAGTTAAAACCACGATTGTATGTCGCTTAATAATTTAAAAGAATTAATATTCGAGCGAGCAAATGGATTATGCGAATATTGCAAAAGTCCTGCAAATATTTCGCCACAACCTTTTGCAATAGAACATATTATACCCAAAAGTAAAAATGGTGAAACTATTGAAGATAATGTAGCATTATCATGTCAAGGATGCAATAATTATAAATACAATAAAATTAACGGCTTAGATAATTTAACAGGCGAAATAGTCGAATTATTTAATCCTCGCAAACAAGAATGGTTTGATAATTTTAAATGGAGTGATGATGTAATAGAAATAATTGGAATAACTTCAATAGGACGCGTTACGATAGATGAATTAAAATTAATTCGAATTGAATTACGAAATTTAAGGTATTTATTGGCAAATGCTGGGAAACATCCACCAAAATAATATGATATACAATATTGAGTAATTGAAAATTAAAAATCTGTGTTAATCAGCGTAATCCGAATAATCTTGTTTGAAATTATAAATATAATGGTTTTTAAACGCTTCCATGTCCTGCGGACGATGGAAGGTTCGGCGACGAAAAACTTTCCATCGTCCGCAGGACATGGAAACGTTAAATATTTTATAAAAAAATAACAACAATTTACAACATGAAAAACATACAAATTACAATCGTCTTATTTCTGACAATAATTATATCTAACAAAACCAACGCCCAGCAACACGAGTGGCAGTGGACACGCCAGTTGGGTGGCAAGGGCTGGGATATTGTAAATGACATTGCACTTGATACTGCCAACAATATTTACATGGCAGGAAGCTTTGTTGATAGCATACAAACGAACGGTAAAAAAACAGGCTCACATGGCGACAGGGATTTGTTTGTAAGTAAACATTCGCCGAAAGGAGAGTTGCTTTGGCTAAGAAGCGCAGGCGGCAAAAAGTACGATTATGCAAGTTGTGTAAAAGTTGCGCCGTCGGGATTAATATATATTGCCGGTGCAATTGAAGATACTGCTGTTTTCGATGGAAAAACAATTGCAGCCAAAGCTTACAATTTGTTTGTGGCATGTTATACCGATAGTGGCGCATACAAATGGACAAAAACCTTTAAAGCATTGCGTGGCGATTATATCAGCCAATTGATGTTCGACAAACAGAATCATATTTATCTGGCAGGACATTTTACAGATAGTCTTAATTTTGGTGAAAACATCCAAATAATTTCTGCCGGACGCAGAGATATTTTTCTGGCACAATTGGATATGCAAGGTAATGCTTTGTGGGCGCAACGTTCCGGTGGCGTGGGCGACGATAATATTGTTTCGGCGGCTGTCGATGACAATAATAATGTTTATATTGCGGGTAATCACCAACAAACTGCCAATTTTGGCAAATACAAAATAGCCACGACCAATATAGAACATTACGGCGTGTATGTCGCCAAATACAATGCACAGGGCGAAACCGTCTGGTTAAAATCTACCAGCGAAGGTAAGATAAACAATTGTCGCGCGATGGCTGTTGCAAATGACGGTAGCTTTGTGCTGGCAACAGATTTTGCAAACGACATTATTTATAACAAGAAAAAATATAGTACAAAAAGTAATAACAATATAATAATTGCAGCCTACACAAGCGATGCAAAACCTTTATGGGTAAAACAAACCACCGACAAAGAAGCATCGGAAAACGTGCTGGGTTTATCGTTTACCAAAAACAAACAGATTGTAATCACCGGAACATTTACCGGCAGTTCCAAATTTAAAAATGCAAAATTGTCGCCCGAAAACGCAATTGGTAATATTTTTACTTCGGGTTACGATTTGGCAGGAAATCAACTGTGGATAAACATTGCAGCAAGCAAACTCGAAAATTATCCACGCACCATTATTACAGATAATGACGATAATATATATGTAGCCGGTGCTTTCCGCGATGAGTTGAATATGAATAAAGGAACAGTAAAATCGAATGGCGAAGAAGATATTTTTCTTGCAAAACTGATTGATTGCAGTAAACGAAAACTGACGATTAAAGGTGATACTGCTTTTTGCACCGGCAACTCGGTTAATTTGACCGCAGGAAAATCTTATCAAAATTACGATTGGAACAATGGAACTGCTACCTCGCAAAGCATCAAAGTTGCTCAATCTGGTTTATACACGCTCAAAGTAATTGACGATTTAAATTGCGAATTGAAAGATTCGTTAAACATAACTGAAAATCCTAATCCTTTGGTATCGTTGGGACATGACATAGAAATATATCAGAACGAATATTATCTTTTAAAACCAGACCGCGAATATGCTATTTATTTGTGGAGCGATGGTTCAGCAAAACCGCAACATTATTTTTATGGCGCTAAAATGCCGGTTGGTACATATAAAATCTGGTTACAGGTTACAAACCAATATGGTTGCATCGCTAAAGATTCCATCAAATTGACAGTTAAGAAAGCTTTAGGAAATAATTCTAATAGTATCAATGATTTTAAGTATGCGACTTTCAGTGTTTATCCAAAACCTTCAAGTGGAATTGTCAACTGGAGCATTGCAAACATAACTACAAACGAATTTCAATTAAGCATACTCGATCAAACCGGCAAGGTTTATAAAACGGAACAAATCAGTGGTTATTCTGACAATACTGTTCAAAAACTCGATTTATCTATTTTGTCCAAAGGAATTTATTTTATGCTTTTCAAAAGCAATAGAGACGAACGGCTGGAGAAAATAATTATTGAATAAAAGTATGGTAAATCACTTACAGACTTTTATACTTATACTTTTATTGGACAACAGCGAATCAAATTGCAATTTTATCACAATAACCTACCATAGATTGCGTTTCTGTGAAAATACTGTAGCTTTACGTAAAACTATTTTCTTAACTAATACAATGTGAACTTGTGAAAATTTGCAACCATTTAAGTCAAAATAAAGGAGCGTAGATAATATGGATAATCGTAATGCGAATAATCAAAATCTGTTCAATCTACGTTTGAACATCAACGTCAACCGTGTTCTAATTTTGAGTACCTAAATAGTTACAAAATATTTTAAAAATAAATGTCATGAACTTAACAGAAAAAATTAACGACGATTTAAAAGCCGCCATGAAAGCGGGCGACAAACTGGTTTTGGAAGCAATACGCGCCATCAAATCGGAATTGCTGCTGGCAAAAACTGCCGAAGGCGCTTCGGACGAAATTTCGGAAGAACAAGGTTTGAAGATTTTACAAAAAATGGTGAAACAACGCAGAGAATCAGCCGAAATTTACAAGTCGAAAGGGCGCACAGAATTATATGAAACCGAAATAGCACAAGCCGCAGTCATTGAAAAATATTTGCCGGCACAAATTTCTGACGATGAATTGACGGCAATTGTAAAACAACTGATTGCTCAATTGGGCGCGACGTCTGTAAAAGATATGGGTAAAGTTATTGGCGCAGCAAACAAGCAACTTGCCGGTCGTGCCGACGGTAAATCGATTTCGGAAAAAGTAAAAAGTTTGTTGGCGTAAAGCAAAAAAGGAGCTGCCTAAAAAGGCTTGGCGAAACTTTGTGAAATCCTTTGTGCGACTTTGTGGTTAATCTAAATTATTGAACCACAAACTTACACAAAGTTCATCACAAAGGCACACAAAGTAAAAACACAATTTTTATCACTTTTGAGACAACGCCTTAGATAGTTCAAACCCTTGCTAAAATACCTGTTGTAGAATATCCGTCAACAAAAGGAATGGTTACAACTTCGCCGCCTTTGGCTTTAACAATGTCGTAACCAACTATATCTTCGGGTTTGTAATCGGCGCCTTTGACTAAAATATCGGGTTGAACAATTTTGATTAATTCGTAAGGCGTATCTTCGCTAAAAAGTACAACCAGATTAATAAACTGCAATGACGCCAAAATCAACGCCCGCGAATTTTCATCTTGTATTGGTCGCGACGCCCCTTTTATTTGCCTGACTGAAACGTCGGAATTTAAACCGAGAAATAAAACGTCGCCTAAAGAAGCTGCTTTTGCAAGGTATTCGATATGTCCGCGATGCAAAATATCGAAACAACCGTTTGTAAAAACAATTTTGTAATTTTTAAATCGCCAGAAAGACAAAACATGTTGCAGATTTTCTCTGTCAACAATTTTCTTTTGTATAATTTCGAGTTTATCCATTTCGCAATTAAACCAATTTATTTGTAACCGTATTTGGAAAAACAACTGCGGGTTCAAATGTTTTTGCATCTTCAAAATCCATTGTAGCATACGAAATAACAATCACAATGTCGCCGGCAAGACCTTTGCGCGCCGCAGGACCGTTTAAACATATTACGCCAGAATTACGCTCGCCTTTAATTACGTAAGTTTCGATGCGCTCGCCATTATTTATATTGACAACCTGTACTTTTTCGTGTTCAATCAAATTAGCGGCGTCCATCAAATCTTCGTCAATTGTAATGCTGCCAATGTAATCTAAGTTTGCCTCTGTTATGGTTACGCGATGTATTTTTGATTTAAGAATTTCTATTAACATGTTATTTAGCGTTTTATTTTATTGAAATCTTATATTATCTATTAATCTGACTTTACCAACATGCACAGCCACACAACCAACTTTGCCACAAGGTTTGTTCCAACTGTCAACCGGTTGAAGTTCTGTATCGTCAACAATTTCGAAATATTCTGTTTTCAATAACGGCTGACTGTTTATTTGTGCAACTACCCAGTTTTTCAATTCGCCAACACCTGTTGATGTTGATTTTAAAACGGCGTCGCTTAAAGTTTTATAAATTATTGGAACGACAGTCCGTTGATCTGAATTAAGCAACATATTACGCGAACTCATTGCCAGACCGTCATCTTCGCGGACAATTGGACAAGGCACAATCTCGACTTTTAAACTTGGCATATAATTTTTCACCAATTGTTTAATGACCGCAAGTTGTTGAAAATCTTTTTCGCCAAAAAAAGCTTTATCGGGTTTTACAATATCGAATAATTTTGAAACGATTTGTGCAACGCCTCTGAAATGTCCGGGACGAAAAGCGCCTTCCATAACAGACTCCAGTTTGCCAAAATTAAATTCGCGGGTATCAGGCGCGTGGTACATTTCGCTTTCCGATGGTGCAAAAACAATGTCATTGCCATTAAGTACCGTTTCTAACATAGCGCAATCTGAATCAAGCGTACGTGGATAATTTTTTAAATCGGACGGATTGTTAAACTGCGTCGGGTTGACAAAAATACTGACGACCGTAACATCTGTATTGCCCTTTGACTGTTGCACAAGCGTCAAATGTCCGTGATGTAAAGCGCCCATTGTCGGTACAAAACCGATTTTCAGTCCAGACATCTTATAAGACGTTACTAATGAAATTATTTCTTTAATTGTATGAACAATTTTCATGTTTACAAATTTTGCACAAAAGTAAATAAAATATCATTTGATAATAACATTCAATTGTCAATAAAAAAATATTCCTGAATAATTGATTATTGCTAAGTTTTTATTTTTCAGTTTCAAATTTAATATTTCGAAATTTAATGTAAATGAATTAAGGCATAATTTTTGGTTAACTTTAATTAAATATTTAATAAAAATTTTATCGAAAGCATTCTACAAAACATAACAATGAAAAAAGCGCAGCAATACATACATTATATCTTTTTTATTCTACTGACGCTTACTGCTGTTTTTCATTTTATTAAACTATATGAAATAATAAGTATCAATCCATATTTGTTAACCATCGCACGTTGGATTACAATTTTTGTGTTAATGATTTATGCCTACAAGAAAAAATCGTTAACAACATGGATTTTAGTTAGTATGATTATCGGCGCAGAATTTGGGCACGACTTTCCCATTTATGCAGTCAAACTTCAGGTTATCAGTAAAATATTTTTGCGCCTGATTAAAACTATTATTGCGCCATTATTATTTGCGACGCTCGTGGTTGGCATTGCAGGTCATGCTAATTTAAAACAAGTTGGCAGGATGGGCTGGAAGTCAATTGTTTATTTCGAAGCTATTTCAACGATTGCTTTATTTATTGGATTGGCTGCAATCAATATCAGTAAGGCTGGCGTTGGCGTTCATTTGCCAAAACCGGTTATTACCGAACCTATCGAGCAAATAAAAACGCAATCAATTTCCGAAGTGATATTACATATTTTTCCCGAAAATATTGTTAAATCAATCTACGAAGGTCAGGTGCTTCAAATTGTTGTGTTTAGCATTTTATTCGGAATAGCTGTCGCCATGATGGGAGAAAAAAACAAACGCGCCATGATTCATTGGACAGAAGCTGTTGCTGAAGCAATGTTTAAATTTACCGGTATTGTAATGTATTTCGCGCCGGTTGCAGTTGGCGCTGCAATTGCTTATTCGGTGGGACACATGGGTATCGATATTTTGCTAAATCTATTCAAATTATTGATAACATTATATATCTCATTAATTGTGTTAATTCTATTGGTATTTTTGCCGATTGCGCTTTTCATAAAAATTCCGATAAAAAATTTTTTGAAAGCAGTTTTAGAACCGGCGTCCATCGCTTTTGCAACCACAAGCAGCGAGTCTGCACTTCCAAGAGCAATGGAAAATATGGAACGATTCGGCGTCCCAAGAAAAATAGTTTCGTTTGTTTTACCTACCGGATACAGTTTCAATCTCGACGGCACAACGTTATATCTGGCATTGGCAACAATTTTTGTGGCTCAAACAGCAGGTATTTATTTATCATTCGAAAAACAAATTATTATTTTGTTGACGCTTATGCTCACCAGTAAAGGCGTTGCCGCAGTTCCGCGTGCGTCGCTTGTAATTTTGCTGGGTACGGCAGCCAGTTTTGGTTTACCAATTGAACCAATATTTATCATTCTCGGCATCGACGAATTGATGGATATGGCACGCACATCGACCAATGTAATTGGCAATTGTCTTGCTGCGACAGTTGTAGCGCGTTGGGAAAACGAGTTTGACTATGAAGCCGCAAAAAATTACAGTAACAAAGCAAGCTGACAACCGTATAATATTTCTTCTTCTCATCACTACAATTTCTTAATTATTTAAAAATATTTTGAATAATGAGCAAGCTATTTTAACTTTGCAAAATTAATTGAGTAAATAATCGCTTAAACATAAAATTGGTAAAATGAAAAATAAAATTTTAATCGTAACATTATTTGTTGCCATCGGATTCCTTGGATTCCAGACGTCAACAAAAGCACAGAAAAGAGTTGCAAAAAATAACACAGGTTTAGATGTTGGCAAAGTAGCTCCCGAACTGGAATTTACATCGCCCGATGGAAAAAAAATAAAACTATCATCGCTTCGCGGTAAAATTGTATTGATTGACTTTTGGGCTTCGTGGTGTCCTCCATGCCGCAGAGAAAATCCGAACGTTGTTGCAGCTTACAAAAAATACAAAGACAGCGAATTTAAAAGTGGCAAAGGATTTACAATTTACAGCGTATCGCTCGACAAAGATAAAAATTCGTGGATAAAAGCCATCAAAGACGACGGACTTGAGTGGACAACTCATGTAAGCGATTTACTTTATTGGAACTCGGCAGCCGCTCAGACATACAAAGTTACCGGCATTCCAACAAATTGGGTTGTCGATAAAAACGGCGTCATACTTGCAAGCAATTTACGTGGCGCTGCGTTGGAACAGTTTCTTGATTCGCAATTAAAGAAATAAATTCAAAGCCTAACATTGTCAAAATTTTAAACTTTGACAATCTCTAATTTTATAGTTGCCATTTTATCAAAAAAGTGACATTATGTCGCATTTGATAAAATGGCAAATTATTTGACTGCTATTGACCAAACATTTTTAACAAATAAAATTGGTTTATTTATGGAAGAAAACGCAATGAATAATCAAGAAAAAAATACTGTAAATCAAGAAACAATTGATGATAAAAATCTAAACGACGAAAGTTTAGAAATAAATGAAACATCTGACAAAGCGACATACTCAACTGCCGAAAATGAAACTTTAATTGGCAGTACAGAAAATATGGAAAAGGAAAATCAATTGACATCGGAACCTGAAGATACGACTTCGAAACTTCAAGAACAACTTGCAACGATGAACGATAAATATATCAGGTTGGTGGCTGAATTTGATAACTATCGCAAACGTACGCTGAAGGAGCGAATTGATTTGACAAAAACGGCGTCAGAAGAAATACTTAAAAAAATTTTACCACTAATAGACAATTTTGAGCGTGCATTAAAATCGGTACAGGAAGCCAAAGACCTTGACGCTGTTAAAATTGGAATCGAACTTATTTACACCAATTTCAAAGAATTTCTCAAACAAAATGCAGTAAAAGAAATTGACTGTTTAGAAAAAGATTTTAATACAGATTTACATGAAGCAATTACAACCATTCCTGCGCCAAATAAAAAACTAAAGGGCAAAGTTGTCGATGTCATAGAAAAAGGATATATGCTGCAAGACAAAGTAATACGTTTTGCAAAAGTTGTTATTGGCGATTAAACATTTTATTTTAATTTTCTATTTTGTATTGAAACTCAAAATAGAATCACAAACTTAAGAAAATGGCAAAACGAGATTTTTACGAAATATTGCAGGTTGCGAAAACCGCCACAAAAGAAGAAATAAAAAAAGCTTACCGTCAGCAGGCGCTTAAATTTCATCCTGATAAAAATCCGGGGAATAAAGAATCTGAAGAAAAATTTAAAGAAGCTGCCGAAGCGTACGAAATTCTTAGCGACGAAAATAAACGTCAACGTTACGACCAATACGGACACGCCGGACTTGGTGGCGCAAATGGCGGCGGCTACAACATGAACGTGGATGATATATTCTCGCAATTCGGAGATATTTTTAGTGGAATGGGCGGTTTTAGCGGTTTCGGTGGTGGTGGACGTCAACGTGGTCGCAGAGTGAACAAAGGTTCTGACTTACGCGTCAAAGTAAAACTGACGTTGCAGGAAATTGCCACCGGCGTCGAGAAAAAAATTAAAGTAAGAAAATCTGTTGTTTGTACTGAATGTACTGGTACTGGCGCTGCTCGCGGTCATGTACCATCCGATTGCCCGACCTGTCGAGGTACCGGTCAAGTTACCAGAGTTGCTTCGACATTTCTGGGACAAATGCAAACTACAAGCACCTGTCCATCATGCGGCGGCGACGGAAAAACCATTACACATAAATGCAACAAATGCGGTGGCGAAGGAATTGTGCAGGACGACGATGTAATAACAATTAATATTCCAGCCGGTGTTGCAGAAGGAATGCAAATGTCGGTAAACGGTAAAGGAAATGCGCCACGCCGCGGTGGTGTTAATGGCGACTTGATTGTGGTTGTCGAGGAAATTCCGCACAACGAATTACAAAGAAACGAAAACGATTTGCTTTACAATTTATTTATTAGCGTTCCAGACGCAATTTTGGGAACGACAGTCGAAATACCAACGATTGATAATAAAGTGAAAGTTAAAATTGAAGCGGGCACACAGTCAGGTAAAATTTTACGTTTACGCGGAAAAGGTTTGCCCGAAGTTCAAAGTTATAATCGCGGAGATTTGTTGGTTAAAATAAATGTCTGGATTCCGAATAATTTATCGAAAGACGAATATAAAACAATCGAAAAACTGAGTAAGTCGCCGGGCTTCGATCCAAATCCATCAAACGAAGATAAAAGTTTTTTCAAAAAAATGCGCGACTTTTTTGAATAGCTTAAAGTAATATACGTTTGTCTAAATTTAAAACTTTGACAAACTTAAATCAAATTACAATTCTATTTTTGCACCAATAACCATCACGTCATCAATCTGGTGAGTGTCGCCCATCCAATTGAGAAAAGTTTGTTCGAATATTTTTTCCTGTTCTAACATTGGTTTATCGTAAATACTAAGTACCAATTCTTTAAATTTACGCATCGAAAACTTTTTATTTGTTTTAGCACCA
>Ga0265327_10001029_pt1 | contig 39284 bp, 36 predicted proteins | sample 41621metaG_FD_202089 | JGI IMG/M metagenome (GOLD analysis project Ga0265327, IMG submission 202089) | Rhizosphere microbial communities from Carex aquatilis grown in University of Washington, Seatle, WA, United States - 4-16-21 metaG | ecosystem: Host-associated > Plants > Roots > Rhizosphere... | reverse complement strand
GAGCGACAATCAAACCCAAACTTAGAGCTTGCCAGCGACAATTACTCTGAACGATCATCCCCTCGTCGCGGTCATCAATCCTCATCCTGATTGTCGCGCTCTCTCATTCAGATTGTCGCGCCACAGCTAAGCCCGCCCAATCGACTCAGAACAAGCGGCGGCTATGAACGATCTCTGGATCCAATGCCGCCATTCCCCTTACGGCCCAAAGCAGAAATTCAAACTGAGACACTACCAAAGATTGCTTCAATGTCCAGCTCTACCGAATAACGCTTGGGCAATGACGAGACGGGCCGTATCCCCCGCCCGTTGCACCAGCGCCTTGACTCCTGACACCTCGCCCCTCATGTTCGGGGTATGAGCATCGTCGCCTTCGATACCTTGAAATTTGTTCACCGCCTGCGCGATGCCGGTTTCCCCGAGCCGCAGGCGGAAGCCGTCGCGGAGGCATTCAAGGACGCCCAAGGCGAGGCGGAGGTGGCGACCAAGCGCGACTTGGCCGAGACGGAAAGCCGGGTGCTCGGCGTTATAGAACGGGTCGAGCATCGGCTCGAAACCAAGATCGCCGAGGTCAGATCTGAAATCGCCGGAGTCAGAGCGGAAGTCGGCTCTGAAATTGCCGGAGTCAGATCTGACTCCGGCGATTTCAGATCTGAATTGCGGCTCCTTGAACAGCGCATGACCGTCAAGCTCGGCGGAATGCTCCTCGCTTTGGCCGGCATCCTCCTTGCCGCGATCCGGTATCTGCCCCCGCATCCATAGGGGGGCTTCTCATCGGACCCATTTACCTCCCCTACCCCGGCAGCACGCGGAGCCGGCGCAGGCATACGCCGAGGCTGCGCGTGTCGTCGCCGAGTGCCGCTTCCGCCGGGCAGAAGCTTTGTTTGGCATCGAGGACGAGGGTCATCGACTTCAGATCCGCCGGGACCGCCGGAAAGGCGAGGAGGAAGAAATCGGCGTGGTCGATGCGGCGGGCGGAGCGGAGTTCGCCGTTGCAGAGGAATTCGATCTCCTGCGGCGTGGCCGCCAGGGCCGCGCCGAGCCGCAACTCGGCTTCGATGACGACGGGCATGGATATCGCGGCCCCGGATACCGAAAGCTCCGATAAAGGCATCGCCACCCGGAAGGCGAGTTCGGCTACCGGCCCCTTCGACCACACACCCTCGGTTTCAAGCTCGTACCAGGAACCGGCCAGATAGCTGGCGGCGTTCGGGTTGTGCCGGCCGAAAAAGATTTCGGAACCGATGACGACGCTGGGCGGGTTGTGCCGCTTCAGGCGGGCCAAGCCGGCGAGACGCCCGACGCAAAGCTCAAGCGCTTGGAGCTTATGGCCGGGATGCCGGCGCCAAGTGAATTCCTCGCTGGCCATGAATTCGCGCAAGATCGCTTCATAGCTCTCGCCGCGCCGCAGCCGCGCCTCGTAGCTTTCCACTTCAAGCGGGATCGCCTGCCGGCCCAGAAGGCTCGCATAGCAGGCGGCGACAAAAACCGGATCGCCCAGGGCGGCCAGCAGCCGCCAAGCCTTGTCATCGGTCAGGAGGGATTGCCCCGTCACCATCTCTTCGGAGCGGCCAAGACGCCAGAACGCATGCGCGGCGGCGACGGTCTGAAAGGCGCCGATACGGCCGGTGGTGCCGATGAGCTGCGCCAGTTCCGCCCGCAAAGCCAGATTATGCGTGTCACCGAACAGCCCGTTGGCAATGAAGCGTTCGAGGGCTCCGGCCTCAAGAGCGCCGAAAGGCACCGGATCGGGGCCGGGGTTCCGTTCCGTCTCCCGGCGCAGATTCCGCCGGGCGCGGGCGAGATCGGCGATCCAGGCCGTATCGGCCTTGGCGGGTGCGGCGATCTCGCGCGAGCCGGTCTCCATATATTGGCGGCGGCGGCGCAGCTCCTCCCGGTTGGCGAGCAGGAAGTCACGCAGCCCCGCCGCATATTCGGCGCTGCCGATCCGCCTTGCATGCCGAAGCCCGGCGGCACCGGTCTTGATGCGGAGTTCCGGATCGAGGACCAGTTTCTCGATCTCACGCGCCACACTTTCCGCCGAAGAGCCCGGCGGCAGTTTCAGCGCGGCATCGTCATCGAGATCGGCATAGCAGCCGGAATTGAAGATGATCGCCGGCTTCCCGGTATTGAGCTGCTCGATCAGGGAACCCGAGGCCGATTCCGTGTTGGGCCAGCGGAGATTGACGAAGATATCGGCTTCCTCCTTCACCTCCAGCAGGCGCTCGTTCGAAACCCCGAATTCCATCTGCACGAGTTCGCCGAGGCCGTTCGCGGCGATCAGCGCCTGAAGTTCGCCGACATGCTGGCGGTCGCCGGGATAGCCCACGATCCGCAGATGCGCCCGTGCCTGCAGCAGTTCCGAGGCGGCAAAGGCGCGGATGATGAGGTCGAGGCATTTCGCGCGGGAGATATGGCCGAAGGCGACGATCGAGCAAACCGGCTTGCGCCTGGAGGCCGTCGCCCAAAGCTCCACCTGCCGGGCACTCAGGGCCGGCTTCTGGTCATAGGGGAGTTGCAGCCGCAGCACCGGCCCCTTGAAGAAGCGCTTCACCGCCGCCTCGGCGAAGGCCGAATGCACCACCAGCGCCGCCGCCGAACAGGCAAAGGGCTCCGACAGTGGAAAGGACTGGGCATGCGGGGAATCCCAGGGGGCGTAATAGGGCTCGCCCCCGTCCCGGCAAATCCCCGACCATTCGACCACGTCGAGCGCCCGCTCGCCGTAATGATCGGCCATCATCTGCGCATAGAGGTCCGGGCGACCCCGCTTCTCGAACAGCGCCCAGGCGAGATAATGCTGCATCACCATGTCGTGAATGACCGCCACGCCCGGCGCCCGTAAGGCCAGGCTGTTGATCAGCGAATGGTTTTCCTGGTTGTTGCCGAGGTTGTAGATGACGAAATCGAAGATCCGAAGCATGTCCGGATTGGCCGCGAAGCTTTCGAGCCCCGCCGTCGGCAGCTCGGTCCAATAGCGCTGACCGCAATCATTGACGAGAAGCGACGGCGCCAGCTCCGGGCAGATCTCGGGATTGCCGAGCGCCGACAGCACGCATTTCGAAAAGGCGCTGACATCGGAGCTTTTGCTGAAAGGCGACAGCCAAGCCAGAGAATAGGTCATGCCCTTAGCTCCTCGATCGCCAGTTCCTGGAAAGCCGATTCGAATTTGAGATTATTGGCCTCGACGACGCGGTCGCCGTTGCGCAGCACGATTTCGAGAATGGCGGGATCGGAGGCGATATGACCGAGAGCGGCTTCGAGCCCCGCCCCGTCATTGCAGAGAAACCCGCTGACCCGGTCGCGCAGGATGGCATCGGCCTGACCGCTGGCCGGCGTGCCGCCGATTGAGCCATTGGCCGGTATCCACTGGATCACGGGCCGCCGGCAGGCGAAGGAATCGGCCAGCCTATTGCCGAGGCGCTGCGGCACCGGCACGCCGATATGGAGATGGGCATGGGCAAGCTGAGGTGCCGCCTGGAAGAAGCTCCGGGTGCGCACATTTTCAAGCGGCGAGGTGGCGAGGACGAGGTTCCGCTCCGGCGCCACCCGCTTCAGGATCGAGCCCGCCTCCGCCAGCAACCCCGCATCGCCCAAATGGTCGAAAACCAGGATCGATCCCGCCTTCTCGCCCGGCGGATCGCGGAAAGGCGGCAAGGCCGGCGCCGTTACCGTTGCCGGCGCTACCCCGGTGAACCGCTCCAGCTCCTCCCGCAGGGTCTCGCTGAAAACGAGCACGCGGCTACTGGTTTCGAGCGCGGCGGCGAGGTCCAGAAGCATATCGTCGCCCAGCCCCGCACCGCCGAGCGCCGCCTCCAGATCGTCATCGGCCAGAAGCACCCGCTTGTGCACGTCGCGCAGATAAAGCAGCCCCGCCATGTCGAAGGCGACGCAGCTTTCAGGCGGCGTGATCCGTTGCAGAAAGGGCGGCGTCGCGGCGAGGCGGGTGCGCAGCATCGCCTTCGTCACCTCCTCCACACGGGTGCCGCCCGGCGAAAACCGCCGCGCCAGTTGGAGAAGACTCAAAGAGGCGGCGTTCCCGCCATCGGCGGGTGCTGCAACGAGAAAGATCATGATCGCCGTTCAGACTAATTAAAGGGTCAAGGAGAGCATCAGGCAAGTTCTCGTGTCGGTGGCCGGAAATGCCGGCCTTTTATTTCTCCTACCCCCACCGTCATCGCTTCGCCTTCGGCTCGCAATGACGGTGGGGCGGGTTTGGCCATCGGCGTTCAGGCTCTGCCGTAGGTGTCCTCGATGCGGACGATATCGTCCTCGCCGAGATAAGCGCCCGATTGCACCTCGATCACGTTGAGCGGAACCTTGCCGGGGTTTTCGAGCCGGTGCACCGCACCCGCCGGGAGATAGACGGACTCGTTCTCCCGCAGCAAAATCTGTTCGGTATCCCTTGTCACGAGCGCTGTGCCGTTCACCACCACCCAATGCTCGGCGCGGTGGAAATGCTTTTGCAGCGACAGCTTGCAGCCGGGCGCCACGGTCAGCCGCTTCACCTGGAAGCGGTCGCCGCCATGGAGATGCTGATAGAAGCCCCAGGGCCGGTGGACACGGCGATGATCGAGCGGCTCCTCCCGCCCGGCGGCCCGCAGCCGCTCGACGAGCTTCTTCACGTCCTGAACCTTGTCCTTGGAGGCAACCATGATCGCGTCGTCGGTGACGACAACGACCACATCGTCAAGGCCCAGCACCGTGGTCAGAACCGTCTCGCTGCGGACATAGCAGCCGCTCGATTGCTCGGCCAGCACGTCGCCGATGAGCACGTTGCCTTGCGCGTCCTTATTCCCCACCTCCCAGAGCGCCGACCATGCGCCGACATCGGTCCAGCCCAGCTCCGCCGGGACGACGACGGCGCAATCGGTCCGCTCCATGACGGCATAGTCGATCGAAAGGTTCCGGGCCTCGGCGAAGCTGGCGGGGTCGAGGCGCACGAAGTCGAGATCGCGCCCGGCCTTGGCGAGCGAAGCCTCGGCGGCGGCCAGTATGCCCGGCTCGAAGCGCTTGAGTTCTTCGATATAGCGCCGCACCGGAAAGAGGAACATGCCGCTGTTCCAGAAGTGAACCCCGCCGGCGAGGAAATCCTCGGCGCGGCTGCGGTCCGGCTTCTCGACGAAGGCCGAGACCCGGAAGACGCCATCAAGCTTCGGGAAAGGCGTCCCGCGCTCGATATAGCCATAGCCGGTTTCGGGCGCCGTCGGCACGATCCCGAAAGTGGCGAGCCCGCCGCCGGCGGCGGCTCCAGCCGCGCGGTCGACCGCTTCCTGAAAAGCCTGGGTGTCGCGGATCAGATGATCGGCGGGCAGGATCAGCATCAGCCCGTCGGGGTCGTGCTCGGCGATCTGGAGCGCCGCCACCGCCGCCGCCGGTGCGGTGTTCCGGGCCACCGGCTCCAGCATGATGCCGGCATGGGTGAGCGCCATTTCGCGAAGCTGCTCGGCGATCACGAAGCGATGCTGCTCATTGCAGATGATCAGCGGCGGGGCAAAGCGGCCCCGGTCCGCGACCCTGGCCACCGTCTCCTGAAGCATCGAACGATCGGGCGAGACGAGTTTCAGAAGCTGTTTTGGATATCGCTCCCGCGACATCGGCCAGAGTCTGGTCCCGGAGCCGCCGCTCAGCAGGACCGGATGTATCCGTAACGACGATGAGGCGGGCTTATTCAGGGATTCCGGCATGCTTTCCCCGTCTGGTTAAGAAGGTTCAGGTTAACAAAAGAATCAACGGCACCGATCGGCAGACCAAGCCGGCAAAGGAGCCGAATACCAAACCACGCTTGCCCCCCTGCCTTGCCCGCTGCCTTGGGAAGATAATAGCGGCCCTTTATAAAGGACATGTTTTTACATTCGGCGTTGCCGATCATTTTGTTTCCTTTTATTCAAAACCAGGGTAACGCCTTTGATGGAATAACATCCCGGAGGGAGAAGCGGCATGAGCGGAAAAGAGTTGTCCCGGCGCGGCTTTCTGGCAAGCACCCTGGCGCTGCCCCTCCTCCCCTCCCCCCTATTGCCCACACGCGCAGAGGCGATCGAAATGGCGGCTTCGTTTCCAAAAGATTTCCTCTGGGGAACCTCGACCTCGGCGGCGCAGATCGAAGGCGCCGCCGCCGAGGACGGGCGGGGCTTGAGCATCTGGGACGAATTCGCGCGGCAGCCGGGCAAGATCGTCGATGGCAGCACGCCGGCCATCGCCTGCGACCATTATCACCGCTGGCGGCAGGATCTGGCGCTGCTCGCCGAGCTCGGCGTCAACACCTACCGCTTTTCGATCGCCTGGCCACGCATACAGCCCGAGGGCACCGGCGCCGCCAACGCCAAGGGCATGGAATTCTACAGCCGCCTCACCGATGCGCTGCTGGAAGCCGGGATCAAGCCGATGCCCTGTCTCTATCACTGGGACATGCCGCTCGCCTTGGCGCAGCGGGGCGGATGGATGAACCGCGACGTGGCCTCCTGGTTCACCGATTACGCCTTGCTGATGGCGCGGCATTTGGGCGACCGGGTGACGGATTGGTTCATGCTGAACGAGCCCTCGGTCACGGCGATCTTCGGCCATGGCAAGGCGGCTCACGCCCCCGGCCTCGGCGGCGGCGCACCGGCCACCCTCGCGGCGCTGCATCATCAGAATCTGGCGCAGGGCACGGCCCTCCACGCGCTACGCGCCGAGCGGGCCTCCTTCCGCCTCGGCACCGTTCTCAGCCTGCAACCGGTGGTGCCGCAAAGCGCCAGTGAGCAAGACCGCGCCGCCGCCATCCGCTGGGATGCCGTGTGGAACCGGGTTCCCCTCGATGGGCTGATGCGGGGCAGCATCCCCGACATCCTGGCCGAACCCATGAGCGCCCTGGTGAAACCGGGCGATCTTGAGCGCATCCGCTTCCCCGTCGATATGCTCGGGCTCAACTATTATTCCCGGATGACCATGCGGGAGGCCAAGGGCGCCCTCTTCGACGCGGATTTCGGCCAGTCGCCCGCAACCAGCTATACCGCCATGGGCTGGCCGATCGAGCCCGGCGGGCTATTCGAGATCCTGATGGAGTTGAAGGAGCTTTATGGCAACCCCGCCGTCATCGTCACCGAGAACGGCGCCGCCTATGACGACCATCTGGACAGCCTCGGGCCGGACAGCCACGGGCAAGTGGCCGACCCCGAACGCATCGCCTTCATCCGCGCCCACCTCCTCGAACTCGCCCGCGCCCAGAAGGGCGGCTGCAACATCAAGGGCTATATGGTCTGGTCCCTCCTCGATAATTTCGAATGGGCCGAGGGCTATACGAAACGCTTCGGCCTCGTCCATGTCGATTACCCGACGCAGACCCGCACCCCCAAAAGCAGCTTCCGCTGGTTCCGGGAGGTGGCGAAGACGGGGCGGGTGTATTGATGGGGGGCTAGGAGCCTCTCAGCGACGGATTTTTGTAATCTTCGTTCCCTCGATGCTGATCCCGCCCATGAGACCTTGCTGGCCGAAAATTAAGGCATAGGCGTCATGCTTTAAAGTCGATGTCGATAAATTCTTGGCAACGCCTTCATCGACAAGGACGACCGTAGGCCCGACGCCGATTTCCCAACCTTCGGACTTGTTGAGATATTTTATCGCCCTGCGATCAAGGCAAGCCCGGACACCAGCCATCGGCGGGCAGTGCTCCGACGCGGCGCAACACCTGCGTTTCGCCGAAGAACGGGATCAGGAGATACGCCCGCCCGACCAGCACTTCGGCGGATTGGGATTTCAGAGTGAATTTGTAGGTTCGGCCATTCTGCGGGTCATAGAACGAGCCGGTGTCCCAGCTTCCGGGGGCACCGTCGATCGGCTGCAATCCCTCGAGGACGGTCAGGCCACACAGGGGACGTTGCCGTAGCGCCGCCTTCGGGTTCTTCCGATCCAATTTCGGCCGCCCCGCCCCGTCACGCGGCGTCTTCAGCCAGACGATCCGCCCGCATAGGGGACGCGGGCAAGCGAACAACTCAATCCCCGCCTCGCCGCTCTCGGTCAGCCACACCCCTTGCAACGTGCCCCCTTGCAGCGTTCCGGCAAAAGCCACGCCGTACCGGGCGGTCATAAACCAGAGCACGGCAAGAACCGTGGCTATACTCTTCGCCCCCGCCATAGCCCCCCCGGTATGATGTATCGTCAATCGACATTTCCCGGATGGACGGCCCATCCAGCAAAATCCGACGGCACCCCGTGGCCAGCCGCGGACGGTCTATGCAGTCGCATGAACATGCTCCAAGGGCAGGAAGTTCCGGATTTTCAACTTCGCATCCGTGGGCGGAAGGGCGACCGCCACCCCATCGGACATGCCCTGCGGTGCGGTCTTTGATTAATCCCGTTAGGCTGTTATCTTGATAGGATGATAGATGTTTATGTGAGAATGCCATGACAACCGAGACGATGACCCGCTGGACCGTTACGGTCTCCAAGGAGACGGACATCGCGCTGAGAACCTTCCTGGCGCAGCGTGGCCTCAAGAAAGGCGATCTCTCGAAATTTATCGAGGAGGCCGTCAAATGGCGGGTGCTCGATCAGACTATCACCGAGACCCGCTCGAAATTCGCCGATCTGGCACCAGAGGAATTGCAGGCAATCCTTGACGAGGCAATGCAGGCGACCCGCTTCGGCGGACCACCAAGCCCGCGGCGACAAGACCACTGATCGATGCGGGTGGTTCTCGATACGAATATCCTGCTGAGCGCGCTTCTGATCGAAACATCATCGCCAGCCCGACTCGTCGGGCTCTGGCGGACGGGCCGATTTACGTTGCTGACGGCGGCACCCCAGCTTGATGAACTCATGCGGGCAAGCCGTTACCCGAAAATCCGCGAACGCCTGCCCCCGGCCCTTGCCGGCCGCCTCATCAACGAGTTACGGGATCTGGCCGTCGTGGTGGGCCGGCTCCCCACCATCGAGGTTTCGCCCGATCCCTATGACAATTACCTGCTCGCGATCGCCAGCACCGGTTCAGCCGATTATCTGGTGACCGGCGACAAACAGGATCTCCTCTCCCTCAAGGGATATGACGGCACCAAGATCGTTACGGTCAGGGATTTTCTGGCCCTGACGAAGCTTTAGATAAACATTCTCGTTTCTTGTCGGCGCGGACCTATGAAAATGGCGGGGTAGAAGAGCCCAGCGTGTTCCACCTTTCCCTCCTCATCTCGGCCATGAGGTGGAATACGCTGGGCTCTTTCATCCTATGCTCGCTGAAATTTATCAGTTTTGACGAAAAATCTATTCCACTTTAACAAGCTGAGCTAAATTAAATCGGTGTCCAAAAGGTTTGTTTGCTTCAAACCACTCACAAAATGCCTTACCATCTTCCACCAAATTTATTGTCATCAATGGACCACCGGATTTTAATTTAACCGTATCTCCGGCTCTAAAATCATCCGCCATTCTTCAACTCCAATCTTAATGAACGAGCGCAGAAAGCCAAGCGGCGATGCTACACCGTTGACCGTCACCAGATAGGAGTAACGCCCATATTTTTCAAGCCTCCAGTCTGTTGGCTCATAAGCCCCGATTCGGAGGAATCCCATCGGAACCGCCTCCCACTTCCGGCACGATTGCGTCCATCCCCATGAGGCTCAACCCGGCCATGCCGCACCCGCCCCTTCCCCCACCGCCGGCGCGGTATTCCGCCGGGGATGATCTTCTGGCCGCCATCCTTGCGTGGCAGGAATGGTTGACCGCCGAGAAGCGGGCCTCGGCGCATACGATTGCCGCCTATGGGCGGGATTTGGCGGATTTCCTGGATTTCCTGACCGGCCATCTGGGCGGCGTTCCCGGAATGGCGGAGATGCCGGCCTTGCGGACATCGGATTTCCGGGCTTGGCTTGCCCATCGCGCCGGGAGGAGGTTGGAGGCGAGTTCGACGGCAAGGGCGCTGTCCGTGCTGCGCGGATTCTTCCGGTTTCTCGACCGCCGGGGCTTTGCGCATAACCCGGCGCTGGCGGCACTTTCGACGCCGAAAGTCCGGGCTGGCGTGCCGAAGCCGCTTTCCGAGACCGATGCCGAAGCCACCACCGATCAGATCGGCGGCCTCGCTTTGGAAGGCTGGATCGGGGTGCGCGATACCGCGATCGTGACGCTGCTCTATGGCGGCGGGCTGCGGATTTCGGAGGCGCTCGGCCTTACCCGTGGCGAGGCGCCGGAAGCCGGGGGGATGCTACGGATTCTCGGCAAGGGGCGGAAGGAGCGGATGGTGCCGGTGCTGCCGGTCGTGGCGGAAGCCATCGCCGCCTATATCGAAATCTGCCCCTATGCGCTGGCGGCGGCGGGGCCGCTATTCGTCGGCGCCAGGGGCGGGCCGCTCAATCCGCGCCTCGTTCAGCGCCAGATGGAGCGCCTGCGCGCCGTCCTCGATTTGCCGGAAACGGCGACGCCGCATGCGCTCCGCCACAGCTTCGCCACCCATCTCCTGGCCGGCGGCGGCGATTTGCGGACCATCCAGGAGTTGCTCGGCCATGCGAGCCTGTCGACGACACAGCGCTATACCGCCGTCGATTCGAAGAAGCTGATGGATGTGTATGAGGCGGCACATCCTCGGGCGGGAAAACGGGAGGCGTAGGCGCCTACATATTCAATGCCCGCCCCGCCACCGCGAGCGCCGCTTCCTTCACGGCTTCGTTCAGGGTCGGGTGGGCGTGGCAGGTGCGGGCGATGTCTTCCGACGAAGCGCCGAATTCCATGGCGAGCACCGCCTCCGCGATGAGGGTGCCGGCATCGGGGCCGATGATGTGGACGCCCAGCACCCGGTCGGTCGAGGTGTCGGCCAGGATCTTGACGAAGCCATCGGCATCGCCGGTGCAGCGGGCGCGCGAATTGGCCTGGAACGGGAATTTCCCGGTGCGGTAGGCGATGCCGGCGGCTTTCAGATCTTCCTCCGACTTGCCGACCGAAGCGACTTCGGGGGCGGTGTAGATCACGGAGGGGATGGCGTCGTAATTCACATGCGGCTTCTGGCCGGCGAGAAGCTCGGCGACGGCGACACCCTCCTCCTCCGCCTTATGCGCCAGCATCGGCCCGGCGATCACGTCGCCGATGGCATAGATGCCGGGGACATTGGTCTGGAAATGGCCATCGACCTTGACCCGTCCGCGCTCGTCGAGCGCCACCCCGGCGGCTTCGAGGCCGAGCCCGGTGGTGTAGGGCCGGCGTCCGATCGCCAGCAGGACGATATCCGCCTCAATCACGCTTTTGTCCCCGCCGGCGGCGGGTTCGAGTTCGAGGGTAATGCCCGCTTCGCCGGATTTGGCCGAAACCACCTTGCTGCCCAGGCGGAATTCGAAGCCGGAGCGCGTGAGTATCCGTTGCAGATGCTTCGCCAATTCCCCGTCGAGGCCGGGGGTGATGCGGTCGAGATATTCGACCACCGTCACCTCGGCGCCAAGCCGCCGCCACACCGAACCCAGCTCCAGCCCGATGACGCCGCCGCCGATCACCACGAGGCGCTTCGGCACCGAAGTCAGCGACAGGGCACCGGTCGAGGAAACGATCCGCTCTTCATCGACCTCCACCCCCGGTATCCGCACGATCTCGGAGCCGGTGGCGATGACGATGGCGCGCGCCGTCAGTTCTTCCTCGGCATCTTCCGTCTTGGTTGCGGCCGCCTTGGCCACAACGATCTTTCCCGGCGCCGTGATGCGGGCGGTGCCCTTGATCCAGGCGATCTTGTTCTTCTTGAACAGGAATTCGATGCCCTTGGTCAAATCGCCGACGATCTTGTCCTTCCGCGCCATCATGCGCGCGACATCGATCTCGACGCCCTTGACCCCGATGCCATGATCGCCGAGCCCGTGCAGGGCCTCGGCATAGAGTTCGGAGGAATGCAGCAGCGCCTTCGAGGGGATGCAGCCGACATTGAGGCAGGTTCCGCCCAAGCGCGGGTCTTTCTCGACACAGGCGACGGAGAGGCCAAGCTGCGCCGCGCGGATAGCGCCGACATAGCCGCCGGGACCGCCGCCGATGATCACCACGTCGAAAGTCTGGGTCATTACCGGTTCCTAATCACATATCCAACAGGATGCGCTCGGGATGCTCGATGCATTCCTTGACGCGGACGAGGAAGGTAACCGCCTCGCGGCCGTCGATGATGCGGTGATCGTAGGAGAGCGCCACATACATCATCGGGCGGATCTCGACGCGGTCGTCGATCACCACCGGCCGCTTCTCGATCTTGTGCATCCCCATGATGCCGGATTGCGGCGGGTTCAGGATCGGCGTCGACATCAGCGAGCCGTAAGTCCCGCCATTGGTGATGGTGAAAGTCCCGCCCGACAGATCGTCGATGCTAAGCTTCCCGTCGCGGGCACGCCGGCCCAGATCGCCGATGTTTTTTTCGATGGCGGCAAAGCTCAACTGGTCGGCATCGCGGAGAACGGGGACGACCAGCCCCTGCGCGGTCCCGACGGCAACGCCGATATCGTAATAGTTCTTGTAGACGAGGTCGTCACCGTCGATCTCGCCATTGACCGCCGGCAATTCCTTCAGCGCCACGATCGCCGCCTTGACGAAGAAAGACATAAAGCCGAGCTTGACCCCGTGCTTCTTTTCGAAGCTGTCCCGATACCGCTCGCGCAAGGCCGAGGCGGCACTCATATCGATCTCGTTGAAGGTGGTGAGCATGGCGGCGTTGTTCTGCGCCTGCTTCAGCCGTTCGGCGATGCGCTTCCGCAGCCGGGTCATGCGCACGCGCTGTTCCCGCGCATCGGGAGCGCGGGGTGTGGCGGGAACAGGGGCAGGGGCAGGGGCAGGCGCCGGGGCTGGGGCTGGGGCTGGCGCGGTCACCGAAGCCGGGGCCGCCGGCTGCTGATGGGCCAGAACGTCGCCCTTGGTGAGGCGGCCATCCTTACCGGTGGCGGCGATGGCGGCGGGATCGAGCCCGGTCTCGGCAAGAAGTTTGCTCACGGCGGGACCGGAGCGCTCCACCATGGAAGCCGGCGCCTGGGCAGGTGCAGGAGCGGCAGCGATCACGGGTGCCGCCGTGATTTTCGCTCCCGCCTCGCCGATACGGCCCAACAACCCGCCGACCAGGACGGTGCTGCCGGGAGCCGCCAGAATTTCGGTCAGGATGCCGCCCGCCTGGGCGTTGACTTCGAGCGTGACCTTGTCGGTCTCGATCTCGACCAGCGCCTCGTCAAGCTCGACGGCATCGCCCGGTGATTTGAACCATTTCGCGACCGTGGCTTCGGTTACGGATTCGCCCAGCGTGGGCACCTTGATTTCGGTCGCCATGTTCTCCTGCCTCAATCAGGCCAGCGCGTCGTCGACGAGCTTCGCCTGTTCCTTGTTGTGGCGCTTCAGGAGGCCGGTAGCGGTCGCCGCGGCCTCCTTGCGGCCTGCATAGATCGGGCGCTTGCCCTTGACTTCCAGCCCGCTCAGCACGTCTTCGATGCGGCGGTCGACGAAGGTCCAGGCGCCGGCATTCTGCGGCTCTTCCTGGCACCAGACGAATTCGGCATTGACGTAGCGGCCCAGGACCGAGGCCAGTGCCGCCGCCGGGAAGGGGTGGAGTTCCTCCACCCGGATCAGCACCACATCCTTGATCTTCCGCTCGGCCCGCGCCTTGCGGAGATCGAAATGGACCTTGCCGGTGGAAAGCACCACGCGGCGGATCTCGGCGTCCGGCAGGAGTTCCCCCATCTCCTCGGTCAGCGTCTCCTCGATGACCGGGCGGAAAGCCGAATTCGGCCCCATCTCCGCCAGAGGCGAGGCGGCTTCGGGGGCGCGCAGCAGGGATTTCGGCGCCATGATGATCAGGGGCTTCCTGAAATTACGCCGGATCTGCCGCCGCAGGACGTGGAAGTAATTGGCGGCGCTGGTGATGTTGCAGACCTGGATATTGTCTTCGGCGCAGAGCTGAAGATAACGCTCCAGCCGGGCCGAGGAGTGTTCCGGCCCCTGCCCCTCATGCCCATGCGGGAGGAGCATCACCAGACCCGACATCCGCAGCCACTTCGCCTCGCCCGAACAGATGAACTGGTCGATGATCACCTGGGCGCCATTGGCGAAATCGCCGAACTGCGCCTCCCAGAGGATGAGGGCGCGCGGTTCCGCCATGCTGTAGCCGTATTCGAAGCCGAGAACCCCCGCCTCCGACAGCGGCGAATCGATCACCTCGAACGGCGCCTGACCGTCACGGATGTGGTTGAGGGGGATGTAGCGGTCTTCGGTTTCCTGGTCGATCAACACGGCATGGCGGTGCGAGAAGGTGCCGCGCCCACTGTCCTGGCCGCTCAGCCGGACATGGATGCCCTCGGCGCACAGGGTTCCGAAGGCCAGGGCCTCGGCGGTCGCCCAATCCACGCCCTCGCCGCTTTCGATGGCGTTCTGCTTGGCTTCGAGCTGCCGCGCGATCTTGCGGTTGATGTTGAAGCCCTCGGGATAGCGGACCAGGGCACCGCCGACTTCGCGCAGGAGGTCGAGCGAGACCGCGGTGTTGCCCTTGCGGGTCGCGGCCGAGGCGGCGCCGAAGCCGGTCCAGACGCCTTCAAGCCAATCCGCCTTGTTGGGGCGGTAGGATTTCGCCGCCTCGAACGCCTCGTCGAGATGGGCGAAAAAATCGGAGACCATGGCATCGGCCTCGGCCTCGGTCAGGACGCCTTCCTTGACCAGGCGCTCGGCATAGAGCTGCCGCGTGGTCGGGTGCCGGGCGATGGTCCGGTACATGATCGGCTGGGTGAAGGCGGGCTCGTCGGCCTCGTTATGGCCGTGACGGCGGTAGCAGAACATGTCCACCACGACATCCATCTTGAAGCGCTGCCGGTACTCCGCCGCGATGCGGGAGACATGCACCACCGCTTCCGGATCGTCGCCATTCACATGCAGGATCGGCACCTGCACGGCCTTGGCCACATCCGAGGGATAGGGGCTCGACCGCGCGAAGGAGGGGCTGGTGGTGAAGCCGATCTGGTTGTTCACGATGAAATGGATGGTGCCGCCGGTGCGGTAGCCCTTGAGCTGCGACAAATCGATCGACTCGGCGACGAGTCCCTGTCCGGCGAAAGCGGCGTCGCCATGCATCAGCAGGCCCCAGACCTCGGCGCGGTCGGTATCGTTGCGCTGCCGCTGCTTGGCCCGGACCTTGCCGAGCACGACCGGGTTCACCGCTTCGAGGTGGGAGGGATTCGCCTGAAGCGACAGATGCACGACATTGCCGTCGAACTGCCGGTCATGCGAAGTGCCGAGATGGTATTTGACGTCGCCCGAGCCCTGCACATCCTCGGGATTGGCGGGATTGCCCTGGAATTCCGAAAAGATCGCGGCGAAGGGCTTCGACATGAAATTGGCGAGGACATTGAGCCGGCCGCGATGCGGCATGCCGACGACCAGCTCCCGCATGCCGAGCTGCCCGCCGCGCTTGATGACCTGCTCCAGCGCCGGGATTAGCGACTCGGCGCCTTCGATGCCGAAGCGCTTGGTGCCGGTATAGCGCTTGTCCAGAAACCGCTCGAAAGTCTCGGCGGCGGTCAGGCGCTCCAGGATCGCCCGCTTGCCCTTCTGGGTAAATTCGGTCTGGTTGCTGTTGCGCGGGTCCTCGATGCGCTTTTCGATCCAAAGCCGCTGCTCCGGATCCTGGATGTGCATGTATTCGACGCCGATGCTGCCGCAATAGGTGGCTTCGAGCACCGCCATGATCTGGCGGAGCGTCGTCGATTGCAAATTCAGCATATTGTCGATGTAGATCGGACGGTCGTAATCGGCCTCGGTGAAGCCATAGGTCCGGGGATCGAGATCGGGATGCTGAACCCGCTTTTCGAGCCCGAGCGGATCGAGCCTCGCCCGGAGATGCCCCCTGATCCGGTAGGAGCGGATCAGCAGGAAGGCCCGGATCGAATCGCTGGCGGCGCGGCGGACATCCCCGCCATTCGCCGCCGGCGCCGCACTGGCGAAAGCGGAAGCGGGGGCGGGTTTCCCCGCTGCCGCTTCCTCGCCATCGGCGATGACGCGCGTCTGATTGGGTGCCCAATCGGCGCCCCGCAACTCCGCCGCCAGCCCCGGAGCATCGTCCTCCAGTTCGGCGAAGAAGCCGCGCCAACTCTCCTCGACCGCCGACGGATCCGCCAGATAGCGCGCGTAAAGTTCGGCGATAAAGGTCGAATTGGAACCGTAAAGAAACGACGCGCGATCGATCTGCATTATGTCAGCCACTAAAAGAGCAACGGCGCATTAGAGTAACAGCAGGCGGCTCAGCCGGATTTGGACTCCGCCTGCATCTTGCGGGTGACCTCGACCAGCGTCCGCACGGCGCCGACGGAATGGTCGAAAAGGGCCTTCTCGTCGGGCGTGAACTCAATCTCCACGACCCGCTCGACGCCCTTGGCGCCGATGATCACCGGGACGCCGACATAGAGTCCCTTGACCCCATATTCCCCATCGAGCCAAGCGGCGCAAGGCAGAACCCGCTTCTTGTCCTTCAGATAGGCATCCGCCATCACGATCGCCGCCGAAGCCGGAGCGTAGAAGGCCGAGCCGGTCTTGAGCAGGCCGACGATTTCCGCCCCGCCATCACGCGTGCGCTGCACAATCTTGTCGATTTTTTCCTGGGTCGTCCAGCCCATACGGACGAGATCGGGAAGCGGAATCCCGGCAACGGTCGAATAGCGGACCAGCGGCACCATCGTATCGCCATGACCGCCCAGAACGAAGGCGGTCACATCTTCGACCGAGACGCCGAATTCATCGGCCAGGAAATAACGGAAGCGGGCACCGTCGAGGACGCCCGCCATGCCGACGACATGAGAATGCGGGAAGCCGGTCGCCTCCTGCATGACCAGAACCATGGCATCGAGCGGATTGGTGATGACGATGACGAAGGCGCCGGGGCAATGAATCTTGATGTTCTGCCCGACTTCCTGCACGACCTTGGTGTTGATCCCGATCAGATCGTCGCGGCTCATTCCAGGCTTGCGCGGCACGCCCGCGGTGACGATGACCACGTCGGCCCCGGCGATCACGGAATAGTCGCTGCCGCCCGTCAGATTCGAATCGAAATCCTCGATCGAGGAGGTCTGGGCGAGATCGAGCGCCTTGCCCTGAGGGACGCCATCGGCGATGTCGAAGAGCACGATGTCGCCTAATTCCTTCAATCCGGCCAACAAGGCCAGAGTGCCGCCGATCTGTCCGGCGCCTATCAATGCGATCTTGCTACGAGCCATGGTCACCCCCCTGTTTGCCGGGTTGATTCATTATGTACATGTCCCCCGGTTCCTACCCCGAATCCCCCCACACGGCAAGCTTTGCCTAAGAATCGGACAAGGGCAATCGCGGCCAACCCGCCCAAATGGAATTACGTCTCCAGGCCGTGCCGTCCGTTTCAGCCCAACCTGAGGTTGTCCTCGTCGGCATTGAACAGGCGGGCGGCATGGGCTATCCATTGGAGCCCATAGCCTGAGGATGATCGTGACCACTGAGATCTACAGCTGTAAAGAAGGCTAGGCGCTGAAGCAGGGGAAGCTCGATTACGCCAGCGACATCGAAACCAGGGACGAGGCCGAAGCCGACGCCAAGCGGCGCTGTCAGCGCGATCCCACGCTGAAGAAGGTCGCCTATTACAAAGTCGCCCAGGACGGCGAGTTCCGGGCGTTCTATTCCTATACCAATCCCCAATGCAAACCGCTGGAGGCGCGGCCGGCAGCACCCCGTCCCGCTGGAGCGGCCAGAAAACCGGCCAAGAAACCCGCCCCCAAGCCGGGCCTGTTTGCCCTCATCCGGAAATCCTTGGACTTCTAGCCCAAGAAATTCCCTACGAACCGGACCAACGATCGAAAATAATGACTTGTCATCCCGAGCTCTTGCGAGGGATCTATTGCCGCGCCATCGGTGCCGATCCTGGCATATTCGTCACGGCAAGAGATCCCTCCTTCCGATGGTCGTCGGGATGACAGGGAAGGGGCGGAATTTTTAGCCGTTGGTATCGGACAGCGGAACCAAGGAAACCAGCGCCCCTTGGATATAGTCCGCGCTCTGCATCTCGATAAGCCTTGAGGCCGTGCGTTCGAATTCGAAGGCGCCGTCGCCGCTCCGATAGAGCCGCTCCGGCGGCGATGCCGCCGAGACGATGAGGATGATCCGGGCCTCGTAGAGCGTATCGATCAGCGTGTTGAGGCGCCTCGCCTCGTCGCGGTTCCGCGGCCCCAATTCCGGAATGCCGGCCAGGATCACCGTATCGAACGCCGCACAGATCGCGAGATAATCGGCGGCCCCGCGCGGCTCCCCGCACAACCCCTCGAAAGTGAACCACCCGACCCCCTTGGCGGCCCGCAGGACGGGAAGCTCCCGCCCCGCCACCGCCAGCATGCGGGCTTCCGCCGCACCACCTTCGGTCAGATCGAGAAAAGCCTGCTCCAGCGCCGCCGCCGCCGCCGCATCGAGCGGCCAGTGATAGGCTGCCCGGCGCGGCGCCTGCGCCTGCCGGTAGTCACGCCCGCCATCCACCGCCAGGATTTCGAGCCGCGCCTCCAGCATGGCGATGAAAGGCAAAAAGCGGTCACGGTGCAGCCCATCCAGGTAGAGATCGCCGGGCGGGCGGTTCGAGGTCGCCACCACCACCACGCCCCGTTCGAACAGCGCCTTGAAGAGCCGCCCCAGGATCATCGCGTCGGCGATATCGGTGACATGGAATTCGTCGAAGCACAGGAGCGTCGCCTCCCCCGCGATCGCCTCGGCCACCGGCGCGATCGAATCGCTTTTGGCGAGCTTCCCCCGGTTCAGTTTGCTCTGACAGTGGATGCGGGCATGGACCTCAAGCATGAAGGCGTGGAAATGCACCCGCCGCTTCCGGCCCACCGGCGCATTGGCGAAGAAGAGATCCATCAGCATGGATTTCCCCCGCCCGACGCCGCCATAGAGATAGAGCCCGCGCGGGGGCTCTTCTCTTCTATTTCCGATATTTCCGAATTTCAGGCCCAACCTTGAGCCCCAGCCGCCGCCGCTATCGGGCCTGTATCTTTCCGGCCGATACCGGGAAAGCGCATGCGACAGGCTTTGCAGCCTGTCCACCGCCGCCGCCTGACAAGGATCGCCCTCGATCCGCCCCGCCTCGATCAGCTCCCGGTAGGCGGTCTGAAGCCCGCCGGACACTTAGCCCCTCGCCACCTGAAGCTTTTTGATCTCGCCGATGGCCTGGGCCGGGTTCAGGCCCCTGGGGCAGGTCTTTGTACAATTCATGATGGTGTGGCAGCGATAGAGGCTGAACGGGTCGTCGAGCTGCGCCAAGCGTTCCGCCTTGGCCTCGTCGCGGCTATCGGCGAGCCAGCGATAGGCCTGAAGCAGGATGGCGGGGCCGAGATAGCGGTCGCCATTCCACCAATAGCTGGGGCAGCTGGTCGAGCAGCAGAAGCAGAGGATGCATTCCCAAAGCCCGTCGAGCTTCGCACGCTCCTCCACCGACTGGATTTGCTCGCGCTCGGCCGGCGGCGCGCTCTGGCGTTGCAGCCAGGGCTTGATCGCCTTGTACTGCGCATAGGCTTGGCTGAGATCGGGGACCAGATCCTTGACCACCGGCATATGCGGCAACGGATAGATCTTCACCTCGCCCTCGACCTCGTCAATCGGCTTCAGGCAGGCGAGGGTGTTGGTGCCGTCGATGTTCATGGCGCAAGAACCGCAGATGCCCTCGCGGCAGGAGCGCCGGAAGGTCACCGTGCTGTCGATCTCGTTCTTGACCTTGATCAGCGCGTCGAGAACCATCGGCCCGCAGGTATCGAGATCGATCGCGAAGGAATCGATGCGCGGATTCTTCCCATCATCGGGATTCCAGCGGTAGATCTTGAAATTCTTGATCCGCTTCGCCCCGGTGGGAGCCAGATGGATCTTGCCGTTGCCAATCTGGGAATTGGCGGGAAGATTGAATTCAACCATCGCTTCGCTCTCTTCGTAAACTGGGCTCTCTTCGTAAACTGGGCTTAGTAGACTCGGGCTTTCGGCGGAAACGCCTCGACCTCATCGGTGAGGGTATTGAGGTGAACCGGCCGGTCGCCGAGCGTCACCTTGCCCGCAGCATCCAGCCAGGAAACCGTGTGCTTGAGCCAATTCTTATCATCGCGCTCGGCGAAATCCTCGCGCGCGTGAGCGCCCCGGCTTTCCGTCCGGTTCGCGGCGGAACGCAGCGTCACCACCGCTTGGCTCAGCAGATTGTCGAGTTCCAACGCTTCGAGCAGATCGGAATTCCAGACCAGCGAACGGTCGGTAACGCTAAGATCGCTGAACCTCTGGGCCACAGCCTCGATCTTGGCGACGCCCTCGTCCAGGACCGTCTGGTTCCGGAAGACGGCGCAGTTGCTCTGCATGGTCTTTTGCATGGCGAGCCGGATATCGGCCGTGGACGAGCCGCCCTTGGCGTTGCGGACCCGGTCGAAGCGGGCGATCGCGGCCTCGCCGAGGCTTTCCGGCAAGGGCTTGTGCGCACTCCCGGCCTTCACGACCTTGGCCGCCTGATGCGCCGCCGCCCGCCCGAAGACGACGAGATCGAGCAGCGAATTCGTGCCGAGCCGGTTGGCGCCATGCACGGAGACGCAAGCCGCCTCGCCGATCGCCATCAGGCCCGGAACCACGCGGTCCGGGTCGGAGGCGGTCGGGCTCAGGACCTCGCCATGAAGATTGGTGGGGATACCGCCCATATTGTAATGGACCGTCGGCAGGACCGGGATCGGCTCCTTGGTGACATCGACGCCGGCGAAGACCTTCGCCGTCTCGGAAATGCCGGGGAGCCGCTCATGCAGAACCTTCGGATCGAGATGTTCGAGATGCAGGAAGATATGATCGTGCTCCGCCCCGACGCCGCGGCCTTCGCGGATTTCGACGGTCATCGAGCGGCTGACCACATCGCGCGAGGCCAGATCCTTGGCGGTCGGCGCATAGCGCTCCATGAAGCGCTCGCCGGCGGAATTGGTGAGATACCCGCCCTCGCCGCGCGCGCCCTCGGTGATGAGGCAGCCGGCGCCGTAGATGCCGGTCGGATGGAACTGGATGAACTCCATATCCTGAAGCGGCAGCCCGGCGCGCAGCACCATGGCGTTGCCGTCGCCGGTGCAGGTATGCGCCGAGGTGCAGGAGAAATAGGCGCGGCCATAGCCGCCCGTCGCCAGCACCACCTCATGCGCGCGGAACCGGTGCAGCGTGCCGTCATCGAGATTCCAGGCGAGCACGCCCCGGCAAACGCCTTCCTCGTCCATCAGCAGGTCGATGGCGAAATATTCGACGAAGAACTCGGCGTCGTGCTTCAGGCATTGCTGATAGAGGGTGTGGATCATGGCATGGCCGGTGCGGTCGGCGGCGGCGCAGGCGCGCTTGGCGATCGTCTTGCCATAGTCCTGGGTGTGGCCGCCGAAAGGCCGCTGATAAAGCCGCCCATCCTCGGTACGCGAGAACGGCACGCCGAAATGCTCAAGCTCGATCACCGCCGGAATGGCCTCGCGGCACATATATTCGATCGCGTCCTGATCGCCGAGCCAGTCCGAGCCCTTGACGGTATCGTACATGTGCCAGCGCCAATCATCCGGGCCCATATTGCCGAGCGCGGCACTGATCCCGCCCTGGGCGGCGACGGTGTGGCTCCGCGTCGGGAAGACCTTGGTGATGCAGGCGGTCTTGAGCCCCGCCGCGGTCATGCCGAGCGTCGCCCGCAAGCCGGCGCCGCCGGCGCCGACGACGACGACGTCATGTTCGTGCTCGATGATCCGGTAGCCCTCGGCCATATTCGCCCTCAGCTCTTCAATGCAATGCGCAGAACGGCCAGGATGCCGGCCACGATCAGGATTAGGTTGGTGTAGCGCAGGGCTTTCAGCGACAGGCGCTTCACCCGCTCGTCATGGATGTAGTCGTCGATCACCGCCTGGACGCCGAGCCCCAAATGGGCCACCAGCACCGGGATCAGGATCAGCAGCATCAGGATGGAGAACCCCGAGCCCAACGCCTTCAGCGCCACCGCGTAGCTGGCGCCCGTCAGCGACAGCACCTTCAACGCGAACCAGACCCCGAGCGGAATCAGCGCCACGGCGGTCAAGCGCTGCAAGACCCAGTGGCGGACGCCCTCTTTCCGGCACCACCCCTTCAACACCGGGCACTTGCCCAGCGCATTCTCCAGGGCGCCGCAAACCGCCGCCCCGCCGAGCTTGTGGCCATTCATTGAACCGCCCCCATCACTGAAACAGCCAGTGGAATAATCCGAAGACATAGGTGAACACCGTCAAGCCAATGCTCGTCCAGACGACGATCCAGCCGGTCTTGTAGGTGCTCTCCAGATCGAAGTTCCGCCCCGTATCCCAGAGCAGATGCCGGATGCCGTTGGCCAGGTGGTAGAAGAACGAGAAGGTCCAGCCCAGCAGGAACAGCCGCCCCAGCGCCGACGCGAAGAACCCTTCCATCCCGCCATAGGCATTAGGCCCCGCCGCCACCGCGAGCAGCCACAGGATAAAAACCACGGCCCCGGCACTCAATGCCAGCCCGGTGCCCCGATGCAGGACCGAGAGCACCGAAGTCAGCTGCGGCTTATAAATCTGCAGATGTGGCGAAAGCGGCCGATTGGCGGATGTCATCGCTACCTCAAATCAAGGCTACCCGGTGAATTAGGGGTCTCATGTACCCCGCGAAACCATGACAAGTCAACGAAGCCGCGAGGGGGAGAGCAATTCTCATTTTGGCCAATGCCAGCGCCCGTCCTCGCTGCACAGGCATAAGGCGTCCTTCGAGACGCGGCCCAAGAGGGCCGCTCCTCAGGATGAGGTAGACATTTGATGGCATTGAGAAAAATCCTCATCCTGAGGAGGCCCCCTTGAGGGCCGTCTCGAAGGACGCACCACGGCTGTCCAGCCTATTGCCGAATGACGGGTCAAAATTAGAATTGCTGCAATGGAAAGAGTGGCATTCGGGAATCTGGACCAAGGGATCGGTGGATTTTTGCCTGGGAACAGGCGCGCCGGGGCCAGACGGCGGCTTCCAAGACGGAAGTGAAATGCTTCCCTGGCCGGTGCTTCTCGGGTGGGGTGCATTCCCCCACCCGATGAAGCAAGCAATGTTCAAGCAGCCAACCGAAAACCGGGGACGGAGTCCTTGAAGCCGGAGCCGCGCGGTTTTCGTCTTTCCTCGCCTTTAGCGGAACAACTGCATAAGCGCGCTCGGACCCTGGTTGGCGATCGACAGGGCCTGGATGCCCAGCGACTGACGGGTCTGAGACGCCTGCAGATTGGCGCTTTCCGCCGCCATATCCGCATCGACGAGATTGCCGACACCGGTGGTGAGCGCGTCGGTCAGCGCCTTCACGAAGGTGCTTTGGTCCTGAAGCTCGTTCTGGAACGCGCCGATCTGCGCCATCACGTTGTTGACCGAGTTGATGGCGTTCTCGACCGTGGTCAGCAGATTGTTGCCGCCCATGGCGCCTGCTTCGGCGACGCCAGCCCCCACCGCGGGAAGCGCCGGCGGCCCGCCGGGAGCGCCGGGCGCCAGAAAGCCCGGATTCGGCGGAGCATTATACCCGGCGATCGTGCTGGTGGCGTTGCCGGTGGCGGTGTTCAGTGCACCGGCGATGCCGGCCGGCGAGGGTACGTAGCCCGCGCTGATCACATTGGTGCCGCTCAAGGTGAACTGGCTGCCATTCGACGAGAACGAGCCGGCGAAACCCTGCTGCTGCATGGCGGTAAAGGCGTTGTCGATCGCCGCCTGCGGGCTGTCCTTGGTGCTGTCGAAATTGACCTGAATGACGTGGTGGGTAGCATCCGCCGGCGTTTGCAGCTGGGCCGCCCCGGTCGCCCCGGAAGTGTCGATGAATTCAAACGAGTAGGTTTGATCCGGAACCGCGGGGTTCCAGTTTGGATTGACGATGGTGGGGGCATTGGCGGCCGGCGGCACGGCGGCGTAGTTGGCGGGGTTGGTGAGCGAAATGGCCGGGTTGGGGACGAATTGCGGCCCCGTCGGGTTCGTCACGATCGTGAACACGTCGTTGCCCGAGATCGCCGGCGTGCTGCCCAGATTGAAGGTGGCGACGTTGGCGGAGGTGCTGGCGACGTTCAGATTGGCGATGCTCTGGAGCGCGCCGGTCTTGAAGGAGAGATCCTGCTGAGTCAGGTTCATGGTGGAGACGCTGACATTGGCGCCGTTGGTGCCGGTACGGTTGAAGGCGACGTTGACGTCGAGGCCGCCCTGGCCGGTCGGGCTGTTCAGGATGTTGACGCCGTTGAACTGCGCCGCATTGACCGTCGCTTGAATCTCGTTCAGGAGGGCCGTGACGCGATCTTGAATATCGGCCTTGTTCTGCGTCGGATCCTGCGCCGAGACGACTGAACCCTTAAGCTGGTTCAGATCGTTGGTGACCGTCTGCGCCGCCTGCGAGGCGACCGTCACGACGTTCTGGGCCAGTGCTATCGAGTCCCCGATCGACTGGAAGCCGGCGATGTCGCCGCGCATGCCCTGGGCGATAGCGAAGGTCGAAGGCGCGTCGGCGGCGCTGGCGACCTTGAGGCCAGAACTGATACGTGCCTGGGCCTGCGAGAGCGAATGCTGCGTTACGGTCAGGGATTCAAGAGCCGCCAAAGCATTGGCGTTGGTCATTACAGAGAACGTCATGGCGAATTTCCTTGCATGGAAAGCGTTGTCAATCGTTTTGAGCACCGCATTTTGCGGCAAGTCATTTTCCGACCCGTTCTGGAACCCGAAGTTGCTGGATTTCGCCCAAGGCTTTCCCGGCTTCTGTTCCCACTATTACTTCCCGTCCTTTCGCGGCACGGAACCATGTTTTCCATCCTGAACGGCCCGTCCTCGGACGCGGCACCAAAGGAATATGCCCGCACGCGCCCCTTTAAACCCGCCGTTCTCCCCACCCGGGGCACAAGGTGCTGCCGGCTCGGGCAATGCCCGGCCTGCCGCGGCATTGCCGCCGGCGAGGAGGTGAAAGGGGCGTCAGAGCGAGAAAGCATTTTCTTCCCGGATGTAAAGACACAGTCGGATCACCTAATGCCATTTCCGTGCCAATCGGATTTTCCCAGGGATTCAGCCAGACTCGCGCTCCGCCCCGAAACGCCCGCAAGCAAAAAAGTGAATCTTTTTCCGTGGCTTGGAAGATTTTGCCGGGACAAATCCGGAAAAATACGCCGGATTTGAATTCGGGCCGCGCGGGCACGGCGTTGCCGAATCACGGGCTCAATATCACCGGCTCAATCTTACCGGACCAATTACCGGCCCTGCGGCATATCGTGTCTGGCTTTGCTGTCCGAGGTCCATTATTGTCACGGCTGCGGGTTCCGCTTCCCAACCACACGATCAGCGATCGCAGACACGGACTTTCCCAAATTATGCTCAATGTCCTGGCTGTGCGGCCCTTGGAGGGCGACGCACACATTGCCGATATTCCCAAGCGTCCCTTACGTGAAATCACCGGCGCTTATAGTGAACCGGATGCCGGCCGCAGCGTGGCCGAGTTCCTGGTGACGTTCCTGCCCTTCCTGGCGCTCGCGGGCGCGCTCTTTTACGGTCTCGGACACGGAGTCTGGGCAGCTTTTGCCCTGGCGCCTGTTGCCGGCGCGCTGCTCGTCCGCCTGTTCACGATTCAGCATGATTGCGGGCATGGCTCCTTCTTCAAGCAGCGCTGGGCGAACGACGCGCTTGGGCGGGTGATCGGCGTCTTGACCTTCACGCCCTACGCCTTCTGGCGGCGCAGCCACGGCATCCACCACGCGACCTCCGGCAATCTGGACAAGCGCGGTGTCGGCGATATCGACACCATCACCGTCGACGAATACCTGAGCCGCCCCCCGCTGGGACGCCTTATCTATCGCCTCTACCGGCATCCGCTGACGATCCTGATCATCGGCCCGCTCTATCAGTTCCTGATTCAGCACCGTTTTCCCCCCGGCCGCTTCGCCGAGGAAAAGGACATGTGGCGCAGCGTTCTCGGCACCAATCTGGCGATCGCCGTCGCCGGCACCGCCTTGGCGCTGACCTTCGGCTGGAAGGCGCTGGTCCTTGGCTACTTCCCGGTCTTCCTGACCGCCGGCTGCGCCGGCATGTGGCTCTTCTATATCCAGCACCAATTCGACGGCACCTATTGGCGGCGCGACAAGGATTGGGATTTCCGGGAAGCGGCGATGGCCGGTTCCTCCTTCTACGACCTGCCGGCGGCGCTGCACTGGATCACGGGGCATATCGGCTTCCACCACATCCATCACCTCTCGGCCAAGATCCCGAGTTACCGGCTCAAGGCCTGCCACAAGCAGAATCCGGAATTTCATAGCGCCAAGCGCCTGACCATCCGGAGCAGCCTCGGATGCCTGAGCCTCACGCTCTGGGACGAAGCGCAGCGCCGGCTTGTGTCGTTCCGCGACGTCCATGGAAGTCACGCGCAATAACGCATGGTGGAGAGGAAACGATGCCGCTTTATTCCTATCAGTGCAAAAAGTGCGGCGAGCTGTTCGAGCTGCTGGTGTTTCCGTCGGACACACCAGCATGCCCGTCCTGCGAGAGCACGGAACTTGAACCCCAAATGGGGCTCATCGCCCCCGCCGGGAAAACCGGGGACATCTTGAAGAGCGCCCGCAAACAGGCGGCTCGCGAAGGACATTTCAGCAACTACAAGCGATCCGAGATCAAGCGCCGCTGATGCCGTTTGTTGATCGTACCAACATCCGGGGTTCTTGATTAAGCCTAGAGCGTTTTCCGATCGAATCGGATCGGAAGTCGGATCGGAAAACGCTCTAGATTCTTGATTTTGTCGCATTTTCTACGTCCAACCGGAAGCCCACTTGGTCGGAAAATACTCTAAGGAGCATTGCGGGAAACACCATGGCGGCTGTCACACGCCTTTGCGTTTATTGCGGCTCTGCCGCCGCCGTCGGTCCGGCCTATCGCGAGGCAGCCGCGGAACTTGGCCGCCGCCTCGCCGCCTCCGGGATCGGACTGGTTTACGGAGGGGGCCGCGTCGGATTGATGGGCCTCGTCGCCGATGCCGCCCTTTCATCGGGCGGGACCGTCACCGGGATCATCCCGGAAATCCTGCACGATGCGGAACTCGGCCATCACGGCGTCACCGATCTCATCATCGTCGGCAGCATGCATGAGCGCAAACGGCGGATGTTCGAAATGTCCGACGCCTTCGCCGTGCTTCCGGGCGGGCTCGGCACGCTCGACGAGACTTTCGAGATCATCACCTGGAAGCTCCTGGCGCTTCACGACAAGCCGATCGTCATCCTCGACATCGAAGGCTACTGGCAGCCCTTGCTGCGCCTGCTCGATCACACCGTCGCCACCGGCTTTTCCCGGAAGAATACCCATGAACTTTATACGGTCGTCGATTCGGTCGAGGCGCTGATATCGGCGCTGGCATCCAGCCACGAACCGGAATTGACGGCGGAGAGCGGCCGGATCTGACCGGATCTGCGTAGAGGAAGTTTCCTCCCCGCCGGCTGAACTGTTATATTCCTTGGTCTATCTTTCCCCGCGTAGCGCCCCCTCCCCTCGCATCTCAGGAACTCCCGATGGCCAAGATCAAGGTGAAGAACCCCATCGTCGAAATCGACGGCGATGAGATGACGCGGATCATCTGGAAGTTCATCAAGGACAAGCTGATCCTTCCCTATCTCGATATCGACCTGAAATATTTCGATCTCGGGATCGAGCACCGCGATGCGACGGAAGACCGGGTCACCATCGAGGCCGGCGAGGCGATCAAGCAGTACCGGGTCGGGGTCAAATGCGCGACCATCACCCCCGATGAGGGGCGGATGACGGAATTCCACCTGAAGAAGATGTGGAAGTCGCCGAACGGCACGATCCGCAACATCGTCGACGGCACCATCTTCCGCGAGCCGATCATCTGCCGCAACGTGCCGCGGCTGGTTCCCGGCTGGACCGCCCCGATCGTCATCGGCCGCCACGCCTTCGGCGACCAGTATAAGGCGACCGACGTGGTGATCCCAGGCCCGGGCAAGCTCACCATGACCTTCACGCCGGAAGACGGCGGCGCGCCCATGATCTTGCCGGTGTTCGACTTTCCGGCCAAAGGCGTGGCGATGGCGATGTACAATCTCGATGAATCGATCATCGGCTTCGCCCGCTCTTCCTTCAATTACGGGCTTCAGCGCAATTGGCCGGTCTATCTTTCGACCAAGAACACGATCCTCAAGGCCTATGACGGCCGCTTCAAGGATCTGTTCCAGGAAGTCTTCGACCGCGAATTCGCCGCCGAATTCAAAGCGCGCGGCCTCACCTATGAGCATCGCCTGATCGATGACATGGTGGCAAGCGCATTGAAATGGCATGGGAATTTCGTCTGGGCCTGCAAGAACTACGATGGCGACGTGCAGTCGGACATCGTGGCGCAGGGCTTCGGTTCGCTCGGCCTCATGACCTCCGTTCTCCTGACCCCGGACGGCGGCACCGTCGAGGCCGAAGCGGCGCATGGCACGGTGACCCGGCATTACCGCCTGCATCAGCAAGGCAAGGAAACCTCGACCAACCCGATCGCCTCGATCTTCGCCTGGACCCGCGGCCTCGGCTATCGCGGCGAGTTCGACGGCACCCCCGACGTCAAGCACTTCGCCGAAACCCTGGAGAAAATCTGCATCGAGACGGTCGAGGCGGGCTTCATGACCAAGGATCTGGCGCTGCTCGTCGGCCCCGATCAGCCCTGGCTCACCACCACCCAGTTCCTCGACAAGCTCGACGAGAATCTGAAGAAGGCGATGGGGTAAGGCGCAGTGGAGTTCTACGCCAGTGGGCTGATCCGGGCGGTGAGTGAAGCCGGATCGGTCACAGGCGGGGAGCAGACCGGCCCTTCACAGATATAGGCCGTGGCGGTTCCCCCGATTTGCGCTTTGCCGAAGGCGGGGTGTCCGGGGACAAGCGCCGCTCCCGGCGGGAGCACGGTCAGCACCAGATTGGGCAGGCTGACCCCGCGCAAACTGGCGAGAAGCGCATCGGTCGCGGGCTCCCCGCGCTTGCCGATGATGACGGCTTGAAGCCCGCGCTGCAGCGTCTCATTGGCGGCGAGCAGGGCCGAATAGCCGAGGACGTTGCGCTGCAATTCCCCGGCGAAGGCATTGATGACCGCCTCGGCGCGCTCCCGGAAGCCGGCCTCGCCGGTGAGGTAATGAAGCCGCGCCAGAATTTCGGCGAGCACGCCATTGCCGGAGGGCAGCGGCCCGTCCTCGGCGGTCTTCACCCGAGCGATCAGCGACGGCGCATCCTCGGCGGTAAAGAAATAGCCGCCCGCTTCCTGGTCCCAATAATGGCGGTCGAGAATCGAGACCCAGCCCCGGACCCGGTCCAGATAGGCATCCTCCCCCGTTGCCTCGAAAAGGGCGAGGGCGGCGGCGGCCATATTGGCGTAATCGTCGAGGATCGCGGAATGGCGGGCCTGCCCCTCCCGCCAGGAATGCAGGAGCCGCCCTTCCCCGGTCCCGAGATTGTCGGCTCCGAGCTTGTCGGTGATGAAGGCGAAGCCGGCGGCGGCGGCTTCGATCCACTCCGCCCGGACGAAGACCGCGCCCGCCTTGGCCAGGGCGGCGATGAAAAGCCCGTTCCAGTCGGTCAGCACCTTGTCGTCGAGCCCCGGCCGCACGCGGCTCGACCGGGCTTTCAGGAGGATGGCGCGATCGGCGGCGAGTTCGGCTTCGGTCCCGGCATCGGCCCGTTCGATCTGGCCGAGGCGGTTGAGGATGGTCTTTCCTTCCTCCCAATTACCGATCCGCCCGACCTCATAGAATTTCTTGAAAAGCGAGGCGCGCTCGCCGAGCAGGGCGCTGACTTCCGCCTCGCTCCAGACATAGAACTTACCTTCCTCATGCTCGCTGTCGGCGTCGAGGCTTGAGGCGAAGCCGCCCTCCGGAATCCGCATTTCCCGCAAGGCCCAGCCGATGGTTTCATCGACGCGCTCGGCATAGAGCGGGTTCCGCGTTTCCTGCCAAACCTCGGTCAGAAGCGTGACCAGGAGGGCGTTGTCGTAGAGCATCTTCTCGAAATGCGGAACCAGCCAGCGCTCATCCACGGAATAGCGGGAAAAGCCACCGCCGAGATGGTCGTAGATCCCGCCCTGGCAGATGTGGTCGAGCATCACCAGCACCGCGTCGCGCATCTCCCGGTTCCCGGTCCGCCGCCAGCCGCGCCAGAGCAGCCGGAATGCCGGCACCTGCGGGAATTTCGGCGCCGTGCCGAGGCCGCCATCGACACGGTCGACCAATTCCAGAAGCCGCTCGACGATCCGGTCGGTGAACTCGATCTCGATCCCGGCTCCGGCAGCCGACTTCCCCAGCTTCGCCAGCCCCCGCCCCAGCGCCGCCACGTTCTTGGCCACGATTTCGGCCTCGCCGGCCCAAGCCTGCGCGACCTGCATCAGGAGATCGGGAAAGGCCGGCCTGCCATAGCGCGCGGTTGGCGGGAAATAAGTGCCGCCCCAAAAGGGCGCGCCATCGGGCGTCAGGAACATGGTCAACGGCCAACCGCCGGACTGCCCCAACAATCCCAGCGCCCGCTGATAGATATGGTCGAGATCGGGACGTTCCTCCCGGTCGACCTTGATGTTGACGAAGAACTCGTTCATGAGCCCCGCGATCGCCGCATCCTCGAAGGATTCATGCGCCATCACATGGCACCAATGGCAGGCGGCATAGCCGACCGACAGCAGGATCGGCCTGTTCGCTTGCCGGGCGGCGGCGAGCGTCGTTTCCGACCAGGCTTGCCAATGAACGGGATTGTCCTTGTGCTGAAGGAGATAGGGGCTTGTCTCCCAGCCCAGCATGTTCCGGCTGATATCGGTCATCGTGGCGCCCCTCTAAATCGCTGGCCCCACCCTAGCCCAGCCCGCCACAGTTTGGAATAGGTTTAATTTGCAACCGCGAGAGACGCCGTCAGCCGGCTAAGCCTCCTCCGAAGGCTCCACTTCCGGCGGCTTCGGCCCGAGCGCCTCGGCGATCGCGGTGGCGAAGGGCTTCATGTAGAAGGAATCCTCCACCGTGATCGCGACGGGAAGGCCGAAGCGGGTGAGTTGCTCGGCCACGACCGGGCCGACAGCGGCCACCTTGGTCATGCGCAAGGCTTCCTCGAACCGGGCTTCCTGGCCCGCCGCCTTGGCCACATCGCGCATGCGGCGGAGTTGGGGGGCGGAGGTGAAGGCGATGGCATCGACCTCGCCTTTCAGCATCTGACTGATAACCGCCAGCACCTCGGTATCCTCGGCGGCATTGCCATAGACATAGGGCAGGACGGTATCGGCCTCGGCGCCCCGGTCCCGCAGAAAATTGATCAGCTTGGCGTTGGGATTATCGGGATAGAGCTGCACGCCCACCCGGCGGCCCTGTAAATTCAGGCCCCGGAGTGCCTCGATCACCCCTTCGGTGGTCGGAACCTCGGCGACGATATCGGCTTTGAGGCCGAGTTCGCGCAGGGCCCGCCCAGGCTTCGGGCCGCGGGTGATCTTCCGCATCCGCCCCAGCGCCGTAATGAATCCCGGCTCCAGCCCCGCCCGCCGGGCGACGCCGGCGAGGCGCCGCAGCCCCTCCCCGGTCAGCATGATGAAATCGGCATGAACCCCGGAGATCGCGCGGCGAATCCAGGCCTCCACCGGCGCCGGATTCGGCACATCGTTGATCACGATCATCGGACAACGGATCACCACCGCCCCCCGCTCCTCCAGCATACGGGCGAAAAGATCCATCTCGCGCTTTTCCGGGACGACGATGCGGCGGTCTTTAAGTGAGGGCGCTTCGAGAGAAAGGGTTTCAGCCATTACGGCGCCACATCTTCAGCCGGAGTGTCTTCATGTTCATGCTTCTGCTCCGCCGGAGCGCCATAGAGTTCCAGCGCCCGGTTTTCGAAGGCCTGCACCATGCGGCGGACGGCTTCGTTGAACAGCGTGGCGATGATCCTTTGCAGCATCCGGGAATGGAATTCGAAATCGACGTAGAAATCGATCTTGGTGCTGCCGTCGGGCTGCGCCTCGAAAATCCAGTGGTTGTTGAGATAGCGGAACGGCCCCTCGGTATAGGTCACGTCGATCCGGTCCGGACGGGTCAAGCGCACCCGCGAGGTGAAGCGCTCCCGCACCACCTTGTAGCCGATCAAAAGATCGGCGACGACCAGCGTGTCGGAGCGCTCGCGGATGCGGGCGCCGACGCACCAGGGCAGGAATTCGGGATAGCGTTCGACATCGGCGACGAGATCGAAAAGCTGCTCACGGGAATGCGGCAACAGCCGCTGTTCGGCATGGGTTGGCATGAAAGCGGGACTTCCCCTCCCTTCACTCGTTTTTGTTATCTCTGGCCGTCTTACTCTCTGGCCATCTTATCTCTGGCTAGGCGCAACCGCGCGAAATCCTCGCCGGCATGGTAGGAGGAGCGCGTCATCGGCGACGCCGCCACCATCAGGAACCCCTTGCCGAATGCCTGCGCTTTATAACTGTCGAACTCCTCCGGGGTCACGAAGCGTTCGACGGCGTGATGCGTGGGCGTCGGCTGAAGATACTGCCCGATGGTCAGAAAATCGACTCCCGCGGCACGGAGATCGTCCATGACCTGCAAGACCTCCTCCCGTTCCTCGCCTAAGCCCACCATGATCCCGGATTTGGTGAAGATCAGCGGGTCCAGCGTCTTCGCCCGGTCGAGAAGCCGCAGCGAGTGAAAATACCGCGCCCCCGGCCGGATGCTCCGATAGAGCCTCGGCACGGTTTCGAGATTGTGGTTGAAAACGTCGGGCTTGGCCGCGATCACGGTTTCGAGCGCGCCATCCTTGTTCCGGAAATCGGGGGTCAGCACCTCGATCGTGGTCTCAGGCGCCGCCGCCCGGATCGCTTGGATCGTGCGCGCGAAATGCCCGGCACCGCCATCGTCGAGATCGTCGCGATCGACCGAGGTCACCACCACATGCGCCAGCCGCAGCTCCGCCAGCGCCGCCGCCACCCGCTCCGGCTCGTGGCGGTCGAGGAGATCGGGCTGTCCGGTCGCGACGTTGCAGAAGGCGCAGGCCCGGGTGCAGACGGAGCCCAGGATCATGATGGTGGCGTGGCGGAGCTTCCAGCATTCGCCGATATTGGGGCAAGCCGCTTCCTCGCAAACCGTATTCAGCTTGTGCATCCGTACCAGCCGCCGCGTCTCGCCATATTCAGGCGATACCGGCGCCTTCGCCCGGATCCAATCCGGTTTGCGCAGAGGAGTTGTCATGTCATACCTCTAGCATCGTGCGTCCTTCGAGACGCGGCCAAGAGGGCCGCTCCTCAGGATGAGGACCATAGGTGCGGCGGTCCTCATCCTGAGGAGGCCCTCCTTCAGGGCCGTCTCGAAGGACGCTGGAATTAGAAATGGATGACGCGGCCATAGGCGTCAAGCACGCTCTCATGCATGGCCTCGGACAGCGTCGGATGCGGGAAGATGGTTTCGATCAGCTCCGCCTCGGTGGTCTCCAGGGTCCGGGCGATGGCGAAGCCCTGGATAAGCTCGGTCACTTCCGGCCCGATCATATGGGCGCCGAGAAGCTCCCCGGTCTTCGCATCGAAGATGGTCTTGACCATACCCTCGGGCTCGCCCAAGGCGATCGCCTTGCCGTTGCCGATGAAGGGAAAGCGGCCGACCCGGAGTTCATGCCCCTTCGCCTTCGCCGCCTGCTCGCTGAGCCCGATGCTGGCAATCTGGGGCCGGCAATAGGTGCAGCCGGGGATTTTAGTCACATCGAGCGGATGGATATCGGTCTTGCCGGCGATCCGCTCGACGCAGATGACGCCCTCATGGCTGGCCTTGTGGGCAAGCCAGGGCGGCCCGACCAGATCGCCGATCGCATAAATGCCGGGCTCGTCGGTTTCGAGCCACTGATTCACCAGAATATGCGATTTCTCGACGCGCACCTTCGTGCCTTCGAGGCCCAGCGCCTCGACATTGCCGACGATGCCGGCGGCGACGATGACGCGGTCAATGCCGAGTTCGATCTCCTTGCCATCCGCCAGAGTGATCGCGGCCTTGGCGCCGTCCCCGTCCCGCCGCAGCGCCCGGATACTCGCCCCGGTGTGGATCGTCATTCCGCTTTTCTCAAATGATTTCCGGGCGATAGAAGATATTTCCTCATCCTCGGCGGGAAGAATGCGGCCCAGCACCTCGACGACCGTAACTTCGGCGCCCAGATCCCGGTAAAAGCTGGCGAATTCGATGCCGATGGCGCCCGATCCGACGACCAGCAGCCGCGCCGGCATGCGGTCCGGCAACAGCGCCTCCCGATAGCTCCAGATGATTTTCCCGTCGAACTCCAGCCCCGGCAGCACCCGCGCCCGCGCCCCGGTGGCCAGCACGATATGCGGGGCTTGCAGCGTCACGGCGGGAGAAGCCCCCTCCACCGCCACCCGGCCCGCTCCGGCCAGCCGCGCATGCCCTTTGAAGACCGTGACCTTGTTCTTGCGCAGAAGATGGGCGACGCCGCCGGCCAATTGCGCCGCCACTTTCCGCGAGCGTTCGACCATTTTGGCAAGATCGAAGCCGATCTCGCCCAGGGTGAAGCCGTATTCGCCGGCATTGCGGAGAAGATGATGGATTTCGGCACTGCGCAGCAGCGCCTTGGTCGGAATGCAGCCCCAATTGAGGCAGATGCCGCCGAGATCGGCTTTCTCCACCACCGCCGTCCTCATGCCGAGCTGCGCCGCCCGGATCGCCGCCACATAGCCGCCCGGCCCGCCGCCGATCACGATGAGGTCGAAGGAGGTTTCAGTCATCTTCTTAAAGCAGCATAACGAGAGGATCCTCGGCGATCCTCTTGAATTCGGCAAGGAATTGCGCGCCGACCGCGCCGTCGACGACGCGGTGGTCGCAGGAAACGGTGGCGCTCATCACCGAGGCCACGGCCAGCGCCCCCGCCTTCACCACCGCCCGTGGCGAAGCCGCACCCAAAGCCAGGATGCAGGCCTGCGGCGGGTTGATCACCGCCGCGAATTCCTTGATGCCGAACATGCCGAGATTGGAGAGGGTGAAGGTGCCGCCCTGGAACTCCTCCGGCTTCAGCTTGCCGTCCCGCGCCCGCGCACCCAACTCCGCCATCTCCCTGGCGATCGTTACCACGCTCTTGGCATCGGCATTGCGGATGATGGGCGTGACCAGCCCGTCCTCAAGCGCCACCGCGACGGAAACATCGATACTCTGCCAAAGCATGATCGCGTCTTCGCCCCAGGAGGCATTGGCGCGCGGCACCTTCTTCAGCGCCAGCGCCACCGCGCGAATGAGGAAATCATTGAGCGAGAGCTTGAACCCCTCGGCCCTGGCATTCAACTCCGAGCGGAGCTTCAGGATCTGATCCATCTCGCAATCGACGGTCAGGTTGAATTGCGGAACGGTCTGTTGCGCCTCGACCAGCCGGCGGGCGATCACGCGGCGCATGCTCGTATGCGGCAGCGCCACGAAAGCCGGTGCCCCAGCGGTAAGCGGCACCACTTGCGCCGGCCCTCTGGACTTAGCCGGTTCCAAAGACTTCGCCCGAGGTTGCTTTAAAGCCGCCTCGACATCGGCCTTGACGATCCGGCCCCCCGGCCCCGATCCGCCAAGCGTCTCAAGATCGAGCCCGGATTGGGCGGCGATGCGCCGTGCCAAGGGCGATGCGAAAATCCGTGACACCAGAGTGTCCTCCTTACCGATAGGTCACTTCCTTCACCGCCGCCACGATCTCATCGACCGAGGGCACGGCGAGGCGTTCGAGATTGGCGGCGTAGGGAAGCGGCACATCCTTGCCGGTCACGCGCTTCAAGGGCGCGTCGAGCCAGTCGAAAGCCTGCTCCATCACCACCGCCGCGATCTCGGCGCCGATCCCGGCATAGGACCAGCCTTCCTCCACCGTGACCACGCGGTTGGTCTTTTGCACCGAAGCCACCACGGTCGCGGTGTCGAGCGGGCGCAGGGTGCGAAGATCGATCACCTCCACCGAAATTCCCTCGGCGGCGAGCTTTTCCGCCGCTTCGAGCGCCATCTGCACCATGCGCGAGAAGGCGATGATGGTGACGGCATCGCCGGTCCTGGCCACCCTGGCAAGGCCGATCGGCACCACATGATCACCCTCCGCCGGAACCTCGAAGCTCTGGCCGTAAAGCAGCTCATGCTCCAGGAACACCACCGGATTGGGATCGCGGATCGCCGATTTCAGCAGCCCCTTGAAATCGGCGCCGCTATAGGGCGCCACCACCTTCAATCCGGGGCAATGCGCGTACCAGCTCGCATAGCACTGCGCATGCTGCGCGCCGACGCGGGAGGACATGCTGTTCGGCCCCCGGAAGACGATCGGGCAGCCCATCTGTCCACCCGACATATAGCGCGTCTTGGCCGCCGAGTTGATGATCTGGTCCATGGCCTGCATGGCGAAATTGAAGGTCATGAACTCGACGACCGGACGCAGGCCCCCGAAAGCCGCACCGACGCCAAGCCCGGCGAACCCCATCTCGGTAATCGGCGTATCGACCACCCGGCGCGGACCGAAATCCTGAAGAAGGCCCTGGCTGACCTTGTAGGCGCCCTGATACTCGCCCACCTCCTCGCCGATCAGGAAGACGGTATCGTCGCGCCGCATCTCCTCGGCCATCGCATCCCGAAGCGCCTCGCGCACGGTCATGGTCACGGTCTTGCCGGTCCATTCGGATTCCGCCAGAGGGGGTGGGACATGGACCACCGGAGCCGGTGCCACGGGAACGCCGTTCGCGGGTTTCGGCGGCGCCTTGGCTTCAGGTGCCTTGGCTTCGACAGGAACCTTGGTTTCGACCGGCGCCTTCGTTTCGACCGGCGCCTTGGTCTTGACAGGATGGGCGGGCGCGGAAACCGCCGGCGCCTCCTCGTCCTCGGCGAGGAGGAGGGCGATCGGCGCGTTGACGGGCACATGGTCCCGCCCCGCCGGCACCACGATCTTAAGGAGCGTGCCTTCATCCACGGCTTCGAGTTCCATGGTCGCCTTGTCGGTCTCGATTTCGGCGAGGACATCGCCGGACTTGACCTTCTCGCCTTCGCGCTTGGCCCAGCGCGCGATCTTGCCCTCCGTCATGGTGGGCGACAGCGCCGGCATCAGGATCTCGATCGGCATGGCGTTTCCCTGCTTCTTCTCAAGCTTCGATCTTAAGATTTGACCCGTTCAAGACTCGGCCGTTACGTCGGTCCACAATTCAGACGGATCCGGCTCCGGGCTTTCCTGGGCGAATTCGGCGGCCTCGGCGATCATGTCCTTGACGTCGCGGTCGATCGTCTTCAGCGCCGCCTCGTCGGCAAAGCCGCCGTCGAGAAGCTTCTTCTTCACCTGATCGATGCAATCATGTTCGCTGCGCATGCGGTCGACCTCGTCCTTGGTCCGGTATTTGGCCGGATCGGACATCGAATGCCCGCGATAGCGATAAGTCTGCATTTCAAGGACATAGGGGCCAAGCCCGCCCCGCACATGCGCCATGGCGATATCCGCCGCCGCCTTCACCGCCAGCACATCCATGCCGTCGACCTGCAGCGCCGGAATGCCGAAGGGCTGCGCCCGGAGATAGAGGTCATGGGTGGACGAGGCGCGATCGACCGAGGTTCCCATGCCATAGCGGTTGTTCTCGATGACATAGACCACCGGCAGCTTCCACAGCGCCGCCATGTTGAAGCTTTCCGCCACCTGCCCCTGATTGGCGGCGCCATCGCCGAAATAGGTCACGGACACGCCGCCATCGCCCCGGTAGCGATGCGCGAAGGCCAGCCCTGTGCCCACCGGCACCTGCGCGCCGACGATCCCATGCCCGCCGAAGAATCGCTTCTCCCGGCTAAACATATGCATCGAGCCGCCCTTGCCCTTGGAATAGCCGGCGGCGCGGCCGGTCAGTTCCGCCATCACCCCTCGGGGCTCCATGCCGCAGACCAGCATATGGCCATGATCGCGATAGGAGGTGATGACGCTGTCACCCGGCCTGGTCGCCGAATGCATGCCGACGACGACCGCCTCCTGGCCGATATAGAGATGGCAGAAGCCGCCGATCAGCCCCATTCCGTACATCTGCCCGGCCTTCTCCTCGAAGCGGCGGATGAGCAGCATGCCACGATAGAATTCGAGGAGTTCCGCCCCCGAAACCTTTGGTTCCGATATTGCGGCTTCCGAAACCTTGGTTTCCGAAATCGGAGCCACAGCCGGTTGAGCCGATCCGGGCTTGCGCTTAGCGGACGCCATGTTTCCCCCTTACAGGATAGATTGCGGGCGACGCCCCCTCTATTTCGGGCGGCGGCGCCATGACGGCCCGGCCAGAATGACGCGGCGGCGCCCGGAATGCAATGCCGGCCGGAACTCAATGCCGGCTGAAAATCAATGCCCTGCCGATTTATTGAAGATCACGACCTCGTTCGGACCCACGAGGTTCAGGACCGCGCGGGCGCGTTCGTCCAGCATGTCCCGATCGATATGGTCGGGGCTCAGAAGGCCGACATCGCGCTCCAGCGCCTGACGCTCCGCATGAATCTGGGCGAAGCCGGCCTTGGCCACCGAAATTTCCTGATTGAGCCGCGCCCAGGCCTTCAGCCCCCGCTCCCCCACGACCAGATGATAGCCGAAATAGGCCATCAGGCTGATGGAGAGCAGAGGAACGAACACCGCCGGCAAGCGCTTGCGGATTTCCATCGCGACCGTCATCCAGCCACCTCAAGCAAAACCCGGCTCCAATGCGACTCGACCGCGTGCGGCAAGCACCCGTCCCCCAAGACTTCAATTTGCGCTAGAGAATCACGGCGGATTTGCCGGGTCAATAACCTATTTAGGACGGATGCTATCCGCGCGCGGATAGCCCTACGGATGCGGCGGCAGATACCGGATCGCGGCAATGAGGATGCCGGCCAGAGCGAGGAGCATTCCGCCGAGCTTGACGGTCATTTGCAGGCCAAGCTCCCGGATATCCCCCTTCACCGCCGCCTCAAGCCGCTCGATATCGGACTTCGCCTCGGCGCGCACGGCAGCGATATCGGCCCTGGCCTCGCGGATATCCGATTTGACCTCGGCGATCTTCAGTTCCAGCCGATGCTCGACGGTTTCGATCTGACTTTGGAGCGCGTGCGCGGATGATTCGACATCCGCTTTGGTGACGGCTCTGTCGTCCATGAACTCCGCCATGGCCTCCACCTGTTCCGGGGTGAAGCCGACCTTCTGCAATTTGAGGATCGCGGATGCGCTCATGGGGAGAGAATGGGGGGCGATGCGCGGGGAGTCAAGTGAACCCAGGGTGGAGTGCAGGGCAGGATCATGAATCGTTAAGAGGCGAGCAGCTTGGTTCGGAAGTCCGGGTTGATGGCGGCCTTGATACGTTTTCGCTTGATCGGGATTTTGGTAGGCTCCCGCTTGAGAAGGTT